>OLOQ01000156.1_pt1 | contig 78964 bp, 92 predicted proteins | sample 1673101 | NCBI WGS metagenome assembly OLOQ01 (sample SAMEA3136754, study PRJEB25190) | human gut metagenome | biome: human gut; feature: human-associated habitat; material: faeces | place: Austria | collected 2013 | reverse complement strand
AAAGATTTGGTGCAATTCCGCCACTGCTGTTTTAAAATGTATCAGCAATAAAAAAAACAAGCCGTATTTCTACGACTTGTTTTGGTGCAGGTGACGGGACTTGAACCCACACGACTCATGCGTCACTAGCACCTGAAGCTAGTGCTCTCTGTCTGCGGAAATGCCAAGCATTTCCGCTTCCACGAAATCGAAGATTTCGTGCAATTCCGCCACTGCTGTTTTAAAATGTATCAGCAATAAAAAAACAAGCCGTATTTCTACGACTTGTCTTGAAAGTAAAGACCTATTTTGATACCAAATGCACACGGCTCTGACCTTTTGTTAAAAGGTTTATATATCGTTAAATAGTTCAATTATATTTTAGCGTATATACTTTGGTGTTTTACCCAATTTTACGGTGAGAATTTCTATTTTCCTTAAAACCTTGTTTGAAATCTTAAAGGAATTGACAATTCATTGTAAATCTACTGCCCTCAAGCAACATTTCTTTTTCTAGTTTGTATTTAAACGTAAAAGTTGTGCAGAAGAGTTAATTTCCGTAACAGTATAGTAAACGCCGTCATATACAGGCATCATAACATACGCCATAATTACGACAATTTTTGGATTGCTCACTTGTATTTACCGATACTTTCTTTGTCACAAAATCAAGATCCTATTTATTCATCTACTAGTTCCATAATGTCTGCGAAATCACATTGTAAGCCTTCGCATATTTTAACCAATACCCCAGTGGTTATATTCTCGCTTTTGCCGAGTTTTGCAATTGAAGCAGTACTAACACCGCTTACGGTTTTCAATTCACTTTTGCTCATATTTTTATCAATGAGCAATTTCCATAATTTTTTATAAGAAATTGTTTTAGCCATGTGTTTTTCTCCTATTATCAACTATCTACACTGTTGCGGACACTCTTAAGGAATCCATAGATGCCCTGAGTTTCATCCTGCGTAAATTCAATCAAATGAGCTGTATTATAATCTACTGTGTTAGGTATTTCATTTTCAGCAATTATAATCTGGTTATCGCCACAATTTTCAACCATGTATTTAAACAACGAGGCGCGCATTCCGGGATCTGCCAGTTCGTTTTTCCGTACTTTTTCTTTAAGCGTCAAAATTGGGGAGTCCAAAATAAGCATCGCAGGACGGTAAATGCCTCCATCTTCCAGAGCTTTCATAAGTGAAAACAGAATAATACTGTTCAGAAATGCACGATAACCCTTACCTTCGTCTGATTTGTGTTTTCCATTTACAATTGCATCGTATGTATCGGGGGAAATTCTTGCTGATACACAGTTCGGGTAATTGCACTCTTTCACAATCATTTCGAATGTGTCGCTCCATTTTTTCCACCAGTTCATATCAATATGCTCCATCGGATGAAATACAACTTTTTCACCTTCTTTCTCCATCTCACGATTAAAAGCGTCTGCATTAAGGACAACAGACATTGCATCCACAGCAGACATTTCTCGCTTAATCTGCACAATGCGTTTATATGATTCCATCATAACACGCAACTGAGCGGATTTTGGTTTCAATACTCGACTGATCATCTGAGTGATTTCATTATTCTGCCTATTCAGTTCCTGCAACTGCGCCTCCAGCGCACAAATTTCTTGTTGAATATCCTTTTCCGCTTCTTTTAGGTCACCCAACTGCATCGTTATACGATTCAGTTCAACCTGAGAAGCCTGTGCATATGCAATGCGCTGCTCAGGCTTGTTCTGCATTGAGCTATCACAAAACGGACATTTCACGACCTTTTTGCGCTGAGAGTCTTTTGTTTCACCGTCAATTATAAAGCGAAGTCTCTTCACATCAGAATTATACTGAGTGCGAAGTGCCTTGTAACGCTCATTAAGATACGTTGCTTCTTCCAATTTAGAGTTGACGGTAAAAATCTCTTCCATCAATTTATGGCTTTGCTCAGTAGCTTCATAAATTTGGTGCTCAATAGATTCAATTTCTTCCAATGTAGCTTCTATTTTAGATTCAACATCGGTGTCTTCAACTTTTGCAAGTTCTTCTTCCAAAATCCCACGTTTCTTGGATAAATCCTGGATTTTTTCATTAATGTAAATGATGACAGCATTTTTCTTAGCTTCCTTCAATTCACGGTCTTTCTTACTTTCAGCAGGCACTATTTCATGCAAATCTTCTCCTGTAAAAAGGAAATGCAGTGCTGTTAAGCATGCTGTGATTTTGGAGTGTCTAGGAATATCAAATGCTGGAATTTTCTCGTAGATGTTATCTTCATCAATAAAATACGAGTGAAGAAAGCTTCTATTAGTGAGGTTTTGCTGAACAAACGCCTGCGTAGAAATGATTTGATGTCTCTCATCAATTCCCATCAATTTCAGCAGCATATCACTGTACTCTAATTTCAATATGCTGTAATCATAGGATCCGACCTCATCAAAATTACTTACAACTGTAACTAAGTTATCCCCCATGTCGCTCTTTTTGCCGTTTTTATCATCAATTATCCTTCTAGTCATCTGAACAGTTCTAGCATCCAGAGACTCCAGTGTCATGTGGATAGTATTATAACCAGTGCTTTCTCTGGTGAAAGGCACTTCTGAAGCGCCGAACATAAAATTGATGCAGTTAATAACATAGGACTTACCAGAATTTGATGGTCCATGTAAAATGTTTACTCCTTCATCAAAAGTCACCTGTGAATATTCAACTTTGGGACCAGAGGCTCCTATGCTTTTAATATAAAACCTGCTCATACCCTGGCTCCTTTCCTCAGCGATTCAGCTGACATTTTATTAATCTTATGTATTATAGTTCGTTCTGCAGCATTCGAAACAATCTCCACAATCTTTCTTGCTGTGCTACGATATTCTTCGGCATACTCGCTTGTCAAAGTAGCACTATAATCACGACCAGCATTAGTAATGGAATAGAGAATTCCAGTAGCTGAATTTTCCGGCAATACCATTCCTTCTAAAACCAACTCTTTTAATGCCAGCCTTACAATTTCACGACGAGATGCAAATTCACTGAACTTGTACTGGTTATCGCCGTTTAAATCAGATTCACTTACACCAAATGTAGCCCCGTATGTAACCATGAAATCCGTAGCATAAATCTTGTCCAGGCTTTGGCCACAATCAAACTCTGCCAATAACAACAGGATACGGAGTGAATTTTCAAATACACTATTAAATAGCTTGTTCATCATCTTCTCGCACCCAACCTTTCAAACGATTTTCCCCAACAAGAAAATGGCACACACCTTTTCGTTGACTGTTGCCAATCCACTCCGTTTCTCTGCAAATACGGCATTTATCCAAGGATGTTTTTGTTGCCTGCGCCATAACTTTTCTCATTCGCGCAAGCCCATTTTTCGCCTCGTCCTCCCAGACTTCCGTAACACCCTCGTACATTTCGTCCTTCAAAACTTCGAATTGATCCTTTTCCTTCGTACCGTACAAATCACGAATTCCTCTACGAACAGCTTCTGCTGCAAAATAATATTTTCTCTGATTACTAAAATTTTCTTTGTGAGCAGGATAAGCATCTAGCATATCAATAGTAAAATGCTTAATCCCCTCTACCTGTCCATATGCAGCAAGGAGCGCATCGGTGTAGCTTCCTTCTACGCCAGTAATACCAGTAGGCAGTGGAATAACTTCAAGCTCTGTTGTAGCAGTAACAGGCTTAGCGCTTCTGCTACCATCTAACACGTTATCTCTTGATAAAGAATAGAGATATACGCTTGCCAAAAACATGGCGAGCGTATTTTTTTGTGCGCTTGTCAGAAGCTCTTGCTTCTTAGCCGGTGCTATCCCGTCATCGTCATTAATAACCGCCTTAAATCTCTCAATCAGATCATCTTCACTGCCTTTGAGCAATCGTTTTACTATATTCTTTTTGAAATACTCCTCAATTGATATATGGACTCTGTTATCTGCAGACTTGCTGCGAATAGAACGATGTGGATTGCCTCCAGGCTGTCGATTCATGATTTTACTTGCAGTACCTTTAGTAACCGTGATTGGATCGCCATTCTTATTTGTCAATCCTACCGGCTCAGCAATAGCATCATAAAGTAGATTTATCAAATCTGGAACAGCAATCGCATCTTCCCATGATGTTTTCAATTCTGTTAAGACTGTTGCAAAAACTAGTTCTTTCAACTGGTGACACCTCCAAATGGAAACTTCACTATAACTTAACGGTTACTTTATGTGGCCGATTTTCTTTCCGCATTGAACTATAATTAAATTGTACAAAGGAGACGAAAACGACTCGCAAGATGTAAAGCAACATTGCTATCCTTATATTACCTTTTATTATATCACATTTTGTCGAGGATTTCAACATTATCTCTGCAAACGCAAATATAATTTTTATCGTTTTCGACTGCTGTGTACCCAATTGTAGTCATGTTCGGTACCGACGACATTCCAGTGACTACGATTACAATCAAATATATTTGTGACGCTAGCCACTGGAATGTGCTGGTTGCATACTTGAAATGGAGATAAATTTTCAAGCAGTGCACCACTATACCCTTTTGCTGGTATCTGTTATGTTTTCCTCCGTTTCGAGACAATCAACGGAGGAAATCTTTATGTCAAAAGAAGCCAAAAAGTATTTTATCCCTGTCAACGGAGAACTTGTAGAGGTAAGCGAGGAACTGTATCGTGAGTATTACCGACCCATATGGAACACCCGCTATCATGCCCGGAAGAACGGCGAGTGTAGTTGCACCAAAGCTCAGCTGTGGAAATGCGATGGCGTATGCCCAGGTTGCCCGTTCTACACAGCTGGCAAAAAAGTATCTCTTGACACCGTTATCGGTGGTGAAAACGATGAACTCACCCTTGGCGACACTCTAGAAGACGATTCGCAGACCATCGAATCAATTATTATTCAGAAGGAACTGCTCGAAGCCTTGTATGAAGAACTCGACCGTCTTGATCCGGAAGGAAAGCGTATTTGCGAATTGATGATGTACCATTCCGAGAGAGAGTCCGCCGAAATTATGGGTATGGCTCGTTCAACTTTCAAACGGCACTGGGCAAAGATACGTGACGAGCTGCGGGACAAGCTTAGGGATTACTATCTCTAATAATTAAATTACTTCTCCGGTTGCAGTTTTGTAGCCGGAGAAAATATTTTTTCGGACTGCGGACCACTTTGGCATAATCCCTCCAGTGGATATTGAGGACAACAAAAACAAATTACCTCGGAAAGGAGATTTCCCAATGAACAAGCCTAAAATCAACGAATCTGCAGCTGACGAGGAACTTATCGGCGTGCTTACGGCAATCAGTGTTGTTTCAAAGCGCCTGGCAAAAAATTTGATTCAGCTTGAACAGCAGAAAAAATCTATGGAAGGAGCGACAAATCATGAGCAAAATACGCGAAGTGGAACAGGCAATCAGAGAGTTGCGAGATGCTGCATCATTGTTGAATGATACCGCAAATTGGCTGTACGAGCTCTTCTCTGCCGACAAGGTACAGGAGCATAATACCGATTCAGCAGAGACACAGAAGCAACTTACCCTTGAAGAAGTAAGAGCCGTCTGCGCCGAGAAATCCCGCGCCGGCTTCACAGCAGAGGTAAAGTCAATCATCACAAAGCACGGTGCGGACAAGCTTTCCGTAATCAAGCCGGAGGAATATGCAGCAGTCCTAGCAGAGGTGGAGGTGCTTGGCAATGCCGACTAACCACGCAATTCTCTCGGCATCATCAAGCCACCGCTGGCTCGAATGTCCGCCGTCTGCTAAACTCTGTGCCGAACTGCCGGATACATCAAGCGAGTATGCGCAGGAGGGCACGGACGCTCATGCCCTCTGCGAACACAGGCTGAAAGCCTTGCTCGGCAGAGAAACCACCGACCCAACAGAAAACCTCACCTACTACAACGAGGAGATGGAGCGCTGCGCTGTCGAGTACGCTACATACGCTTATGAGCAGGTCAAGAAAGCAAAAGTAGCCTGCAATGACCCCATAGTCCTTATCGAACAGAAACTGGATTTCTCTCGGTGGGTTCCGGAGGGATTCGGCACAGGTGACTGCGTAATCGTAGCTGACGGTACACTTTCCGTTATAGATTTCAAGTACGGCAAAGGTGTGGAAGTCCGCGCAGAGAATAATCCGCAGATGATGCTTTACGCTCTCGGCGCTCTCGAATTATTTGACGGAATATACGACATATCCGCAGTGAACATGATTATATTCCAGCCAAGGCGTGACAATATCAGCGAGTATGCCATCTCCAAAGAAGAACTGCTCCGTTGGGCTAATGAGATCCTCACCCCGACAGCGCAGCTTGCCGCAAATGGCGATGGAGATTTTAAAGCAGGGAAACAATGTCGCTTCTGCAAGGTCAGAGCGACCTGTCGAAAACTAGCAGAATATAATCTTGCTCTCGCTCGTTACGATTTTGAACCGCCTGCAACCCTTGATAATATCGAAATCGCCGCTATTCTCGCAAAAGCGGACGAGCTTGTATCTTGGGTGACCGATGTAAAAGAATACGCTCTGCGGCAGGCGCTTAGCGGTGTTTCATACGATGGCTTCAAGGTGGTCGAGGGGCGTTCCAACCGCAAATACACAGATGAAAATGAAGTTGTTGAGGCCGTCAAATCCGCAGGATATGACCCATATGAACACAGCGTTCTCGGTATCACAGCAATGACCAGTCTGCTCGGTAAGAAAAAGTTCAACGAATTGCTCGGCGGGCTTATCGAAAAGCCGCAGGGCAAGCCAACTTTAGTATCAATTTCGGACAAGCGTCCGGCAATTCATACAGCAAACGAAGATTTCAAGGAGGAAAAATAATATGCCAAAGTTTATCAATCCCACAAATGTAATCACAGGACCCGATGCAAGATGGAGCTACGCAAACATCTGGGAAGCAAAGTCCATCAACGGCGGCGCACCGAAGTTCAGTGTGAGCCTTATCATTCCGAAGTCCGATACCAGGACGGTCGAGAAAATCAAGGTGGCTATCGAAGCAGCTTATAAGGAGGGCGAGTCCAAGCTCAAGGGCAACGGGCGCTCCGTTCCTGCGCTTTCCGCAATCAAGAATCCGCTCCGTGACGGCGATACAGAACGCCCCGATGATGAAGCGTACGCTAACAGCTACTTCATCAACGCAAACTCCGCAACCGCTCCCGGTATCGTGGACGCAAACTGCAATCCTATTCTGGAGCGTAGCGAGGTTTACAGCGGTGTTTACGGCAGAGCGTCTATTTCTTTTTATGCTTTTAACTCCAACGGCAACAAGGGTATCGCCTGCGGTCTGAACAACTTGCAGAAGATTCGCGATGGCGAACCGCTCGGTGGAAGAACCCGCGCTGAGGACGATTTCGCAACCGACGACGATGATGATTTTCTTTCTTGAGGTGTAATATGACGGAGTTTGAAAGCATAATGCTTGCCGCTTGTTTTGGCATTTCGGTAGGTACGGTCATCGGCAATCTCATCACCGTTATCGGTTCGCTGGCAGCGGCAATCAAGCAGCGCCGCAAGGCTAATCACAAGTAATTTTGGCAGTCTGATACTGCCGGGTGGGCGGGTAGGTCAATTTCGGAGGTTTATATGGAAATTTCAACTTTTAACAACGAAGAATTCGGAGAAATTCGCACTATTCAGGAGAACGGCGAGGTGCTGTTTTGCGGCGCTGATATTGCAAAGGCGCTCGGATACTCTAACACGCGTGACGCTCTTTCAAGGCACTGCAAGGGTGTCGTGAAATGCGACACCCCTACGAACGGCGGCATTCAGTCACTTGGTTTCATTTCGGAAGGCAACGTTTACCGCCTTATCGCTCATAGCAAGCTGCCTGGCGCAGAACGCTTTGAGAAATGGGTGTTTGATGAGGTCCTGCCATCTATTCGCAAGAACGGCGCATACATGACGGAAGATGTTCTGGAACAGGCGCTTGCTTCTCCGGATTTTCTCATTGAACTGGCTACCAGACTGAAAACAGAAAAGGCGAAAAATGCACAGCTTACCGTTTCCAATCAGATCATGCAGCCAAAAGCAGATTATTTCGATATGCTCGTTGACAGAAATCTGCTCACAGGTATTCGCGACACTGCAAAGGAACTCGGTGTAAGGCAGAATGATTTTGTGCGTTTTCTGCTTGACAAGGGTTATCTCTACCGTTCGAAGAAAGGCAAACTCAGACCTTACGCTACATACGTTGACAGCGGCTTGTTTGAAATGAAGGAGTTCGTCAACGACAAGACCGGATATACAGATACTCAGACGATGATAACTCCAAAGGGCAAGGAAACATTCAGATTGCTGTGCATCTGAGAACTAATAGGGCGGTAGAAAAACTTTACCGCCCTTTTTGAGGTGAACTATGGATAAAATCAAAACACTGTCAATTGACATTGAAACATTCAGCGATGTTGACCTTGCAAAATGCGGTGTGTACAGGTATGTTGAATCACCCGCATTTGAAATACTGCTGTTCGGAGTTTCCGTGAACGGCGGCGATGTTGTGGTGTACGACCTTGCACATGGCGAGAAGATTTCTAATGAAATCCTCGCTGCGCTGACTGACAACAGCATTATTAAATGGGCTTTTAATGCTGCTTTCGAACGTGTGTGTCTGTCAATGTATCTCGGTTTGCCGTCCGGAGAGTATCTCGACCCGACTTCGTGGAGGTGTTCGATGGTGTGGTCGGCATATATGGGACTTCCGTTGTCGCTTGCCGGTGCGGGCGCAGTTCTTGGCTTATCGGAACAGAAGCTGAAAGAGGGCAAAGACCTCATCAAGTATTTCTGCGTCCCCTGCGCAGCTACCAAGACAAATGGCGGCAGAACAAGAAATCTTCCCGAACACGCTCCGGAGAAATGGTCGCTTTTCAAAGCGTACAACAAGCGTGATGTCGAGGTCGAAATGTCGATACAGGACAAGCTACGCAAATTCTCCGTGCCGGATTTTGTTTGGGAGGAATACGCTCTCGACCAGCAGATAAACGACCGTGGGATTGCTCTGGATATGGCTGTTGTTGAGAATGCAATACGGTTTGACGAGCGGTCAAAGGCGCTGCTTTCCACGAAAATGCAGGAACTTACTTCGCTCGAAAACCCGAACTCTGTACAGCAGATGAAACAGTGGCTTTCGGAGAACGGACTTGAAACAGACACTCTCGGTAAGAAAGCTGTTTCCGAATTGCTGAAAACCGCACCGCCGCAGCTTGCAGAGGTTCTGGAACTCCGCCAGCAGCTTGCAAAATCCTCGGTGAAGAAGTACCAGGCTATGAGGAACGCTGTTTGCTCCGATGGACGCGCACACGGAATGTTTCAGTTTTACGGTGCAAACCGTTCCGGCAGATGGGCGGGTCGGCTGATACAGTTACAGAACCTCCCGCAGAACCATATCCCCGACCTTAAACAGGCTCGTGAGCTTGTGAAAAGCGGCAACTATGAAGCCATAGAACTGCTGTACGATGATATTCCGGACACGCTTTCGCAGCTTATCCGCACGGCATTTGTGCCGAAAGCGGGAATGAAATTCGTGGTTTCAGATTTTTCAGCAATAGAGGCAAGAGTGCTGTCGTGGTTTGCTAGCGAGAAATGGAGGCTTGACGTATTCAAGTCCGGTGGAGATATCTATTGTGCGTCTGCAAGTCAGATGTTCCGTGTCCCCGTTGAAAAGCATGGTGTCAATGGACATCTGCGGCAGAAAGGTAAAATCGCAGAGTTGGCGCTCGGTTATGGCGGTTCGGTCGGCGCTCTGAAAGCTATGGGTGCATTGGAGATGGGTTTGTCAGAAGATGAATTACAGCCGCTTGTGGATATGTGGCGCAGTTCCAACCCGAATATTGTTCGATTCTGGTGGGAAGTCGACCGCTGCGTGAAGGATACAATACGACAAAGGCTTCGCACAGACACACATGGCATTCAGTTTGAATATCAGAGCGGAATGCTGTTTATCACGCTGCCGAGCGGCAGACGGCTTTCCTACGTCAAGCCCCGTATCGGCGAGAATAAGTTCGGCGGCGAATCCGTCACTTACGAGGGCGTTGGTGCAACGAAGAAGTGGGAGCGCATTGAAAGCTACGGGCCTAAGTTCGTGGAGAACATCGTTCAGGCGGTCAGCCGGGATATTCTCTGCTCTGCTATGCGGACGCTGCGGAATTATCGGATGTGCGGTCACGTGCACGATGAACTTATCATCGAATGCCCGATAGATACAAATGTATCTGAAATCTGCGAGATGATGGGTAGAACTCCACCGTGGGCAAAGGGGCTTCCGCTCTGTGCCGATGGGTACGAATGTATGTTTTATAAAAAGGACTGAAATATAGTGGACCATTTGTATAATAATTTTCCATATATTATTGGCGGCTCTATCAGCTGTTAGAATTTAAAGAATGGAGGATAATAATGAAATTCACGTTATACACGGCAGACTGCGTAGGCAGTCTGCCTAACAGCATATACCCCCACAAGTGCGTCATAACAGACGAAAATTCTATGAAAGCTGCTGTGGCATTCGACCACGTTGCAGCTGAATATTCAAACAATCATCGCAGTAATACGGATTTTCTTTCTTCCGATAATATCCCAATGGACTGCGACAACGATCACTCCGATGATCCAAGCGACTGGGTAACTCCGCTTGAGGTGGCTATGGCTTTTCCGGGAGTAGAGTTTGTAGTAGTTTATAGCCGTAATAATATGCTTCCGAAGAGCGGCAAATCCCCACGCCCGAGATTTCATGTGTACTTTCCTATCCCGCCTATTACGGACAGCGCAGAATACACAGCCTTGAAAAAGCGCATTGCGGCTGAGTTTCCGTATTTCGACAAGAACGCTCTCGACAGCGCAAGACTGCTTTTCGGAGTTTCTAACCCGCAGGTAGAAATATACAACGGAGATATATCTGTCGTAGATTTCCTTGAAAATGCGGATTTTGAGAAGTGGGATAGTGACAGTGCGAGTGTACCCGAGGGCAGCCGCAACTGCACTATGTCGCATTACGCAGGGCGTATTATAAAGCGGTTCGGGAACACTGACGAAGCATACAAACAGTTCTTGAAACAGGCTGAAAAGTGCGATCCTCCGCTTGACGATTCGGAGCTTCAGACCATCTGGAACAGTGCCGTTAAGTTCGGCAAAAAGGTGGCAAAACAGGACGGCTATATTCCACCCGAGCAGTATGATTCCGGTTTTGATCTCAAGCCCGAAGATTATTCCGACATCGGACAGGCTAAAGTTCTAGCTCGTGAATATAGTGGCGAACTTGTATTCACGGACGCAACGGATTATATGCGTTATGATGGGATCCGCTGGGCAGAGTCAAAACAGCTTGCTGTTGGCGCTTGCGAGGATTTTCTTGACAAACAGCTTGATGAAGCTAAAACCGCTTTGGAAAAGGCACAGCAGGCTCTTATGAAATCCGGAATAGACAAGGAAACTGTGCTTTCGGGCGGCAAGGCTCTCGAAAAGGCGATAGATGAGAAAAGCGAGAAAGCCTTTGCTGAATACATGACAGCACTTGTGTATAAATCGTTTGTAATGAAACGCAGGGATATGAAGTACATCACTTCCGCATTGCAGGCGGCAAAGCCTATGTTACTGCGTGATATTAAGGATTTTGATTCGCAGGAATTTCTGCTGAATACTCCGGCGGCTACATACGATTTGCGAACTGGGACAAGCTCGGAGCACTCCGCAGATGACCTTATAACCAAAGTGACCGCCGTTTCTCCCACCGATGAGAATGTGGATATCTGGCTTGACACAGTGAACAGCTTTTTCTGTGGCGATGCGGAGCTTATCGAGTATGTTCAGCAGATAGTCGGTCTTGCGGCAATAGGCAAAGTGTATATGGAGGCTCTTATAATCTCCTACGGTGAGGGTCGCAACGGTAAGAGTACGTTCTGGAACACGATTGCACGGGTACTTGGCTCATACAGCGGCAGTATATCCGCCGATGCCCTCACGGTTGGCTGTAAGCGAAATGTCAAGCCTGAGATGGCTGAACTAAAGGGAAAACGGCTTGTTATTGCGGCAGAACTTGAGGAGGGTATGCGGCTTAACACCTCGGTGGTAAAGCAGCTGTGTTCTACTGACGAGGTTTCAGCAGAAAAGAAGTATCGCGATCCATTCAGATATACTCCCACGCACACGCTTGTGCTGTACACAAATCATCTCCCGAGAGTCGGAGCAAATGACGAGGGTACATGGCGCAGGCTTATCGTCATACCGTTCAATGCCAAAATTGAGGGCAACTCCGACATCAAAAATTATGCGGATTACCTTGCAGAAAAAGCAGGAGGTGCTGTGCTTTCTTGGATTATCGATGGAGCAAGAAAGGTGATCGAATGCAATTTCAAGCTGAAAATTCCGCAGTGCGTGAGTGAAGCAATATCTCACTATCGGGAAAATAACGACTGGCTTTCCATGTTCATTGAGGACTGCTGCGAGGTTGACCCATCATATACGCAGAAGTCGGGCGAGCTTTACCAGGAGTACCGTGCATACTGTGCAAGGACAGGAGAATACACGAGAAGCACCACGGATTTCTATACCGGGCTTGATACCGCAGGATTTGAAAAACGAAAATCCAAAACGGGCATTATGGTCTACGGAATCCGCTTGAAATCTGACTTTATGGCAGATTGATAACCTTAAAGGTGCAGGTCGGTGAAGGTCTTAGTATAAAACCCCCTTTAGGGCAGTTTTAATGACAAAAAACACCTTATAGAGGACTTTATGAGATGAGGTTCACCGACCTGCACCATTGAAGAAAAAGGAGCAGAAAATGCGTGAGAAACAGATAGAACAGAAGCTGGTGCAGGCGGTCAGAAAAAGCGGTGGTATGTGTCTGAAATTCGTGTCACCAAATTTTGTTGGAATGCCGGACAGGCTGATACTTCTTCCGGGCGGTAAGATTGCCTTTGCTGAACTGAAAGCACCCGGCAAGAAACCTCGACCGCTGCAGTTAGCAAGGCACAAAGCATTGATGAAACTCGGATTTCGTGTGTACATCATTGATAGAGTTGAGCAGATTGGAGCGATACTTGATGAAATACAATCCACATGATTATCAGCGGTATGCCGCCGAGTTCATAATCGCTCACCCCGTTGCAGCGCTTCTGCTGGATATGGGCTTAGGCAAAACGAGCATTACTCTGACGGCGATAAACGACCTGCTTTTCGACAGCTTTGAGATACATAAAGTTCTGGTAGTAGCGCCGCTGCGTGTGGCTCGTGATACCTGGTCGGCTGAAATCGAAAAGTGGGAGCATTTGAAGAATCTGCGGTACAGCGTGGTTGTAGGAATGGCGCAGGAGCGGATTTCAGCCCTCCTCACTCCTGCAGATATCTACATCATCAACCGTGAAAATATACAGTGGCTTGTGGAGGAAAGCGGACTGCCTTTCGATTTCGATATGGCGGTTATTGACGAGTTGAGTTCATTCAAAAATCATCAGTCAAAACGGTTCAGGGCTTTCATGAAAGTCAGGCCAAAGCTGAAACGCATAGTCGGGCTTACCGGTACTCCCGCCGGAAACGGTCTGATGGATTTATTTGCAGAGTTCAAGCTGCTGGATATGGGTGAGCGGCTTGGAAGGCTTATCGGGCAGTACCGAAACGCCTATTTTCAGCCGGACAAGCGGAACGGGATGGTGATTTACAGCTACAAGCCGCTTCCAAATGCCGAGCGGCAGATATACGACAAGATTTCGGATATCACGATTTCCATGAAAGCCACAGACCACCTCAAAATGCCCGAACTCGTGACTACGGAGTATATGGTTCGGCTTTCGGAAAAGGAAAAGGAGAAATACGACCGTCTGAAAAAAGAACTTGTACTCTCCACCGAAGATAACGAGGTTACTGCGGCTAATGCAGCTTCTCTTTCAAATAAGCTTTCGCAGATGGCGAACGGTGCGGTTTATTCCGATGACGAAAGCATTATCGAGATACACGACCGCAAGCTGGACGCATTGGAGGATATAATCGAAAGCATGAACGGGAAGCCACTCCTTGTTGCTTACTGGTTCAAGCACGATTTGGAGCGTATCAAGAAACGGTTTGATGTTCGTGAAATTCGGTCAAGCGTGGATATCTCCGACTGGAACAGCGGAAAAATCCCGGTTGCGCTTATACACCCTGCGTCAGCCGGACACGGATTGAACTTACAGAGCGGAGGTTCGACCCTGGTTTGGTTCGGGCTTACATGGAGCCTTGAACTGTATCAGCAGACAAATGCCCGATTGTGGCGGCAGGGGCAGACTGCGGATACGGTAGTCATACAGCACATAATCGCAAAAGGCACTATTGACGAGCAGATTATGAAAGCTCTGAAAACAAAGGACACAGCACAGGCGGCGATTATTATCGCAGTGAAAGCGGAGGTACATAAATGAATCCATATAAAGAACTGGCAAACGCGATAATCGTACAGGCGGTCAAGGATTACCGTGACGCCATGGAACGTCTGCGATATACACCGGACGATAAATCGGCACAGCACGACAAGCGGAGTATCGAAAATTTCTTCCGTTCAAACTGGTTTTCAATTCTCTCGGACTTGAACGGTGAACTGCTTCTGAAAAAGCTAAAAGAGGAGGTTTCGACATGACGGCAAAAGAATATCTCGGACAGGCATACAGAATAGATCAGCGTATCAACAGCAAGATGGAGCAGATAGCTTCATTGAACCTGCTTGCGCAGAAAGCTACCACGGTTTTCAACGATATGCCCGGTAACTCAACACGCAATATTCACCGCATGGAGGACGTCATAATCAAAATCGTGGATATGGAGAGCGAGATAAATGCTGATATCGACAGCCTTGTTGACCTCAAAAAGGAGATTGCCGGAGTGATTCGCGGTGTTTCAAATCTCGAATATCAGACGCTTCTTGAACTTCGGTATCTGTGCTTCAAGACCTGGGAGCAGATAGCTGTTCAGATGGGATACGGCATAGATAACATCTACAAAATGCACCATAAAGCAATGCGAGAGATTGTTGTTTCTGAAACTTTACAGTAAAATCAACTGTTTTACAGTAGCCCCTTTGTGGTATGATATAATCAGCAAAAAAGAAAAGAGATGACCCCCCATGCCCAGACGACCACAGCGCCCCTGTTCCTACCCCAGCTGTCCCAACAGATGTGACGGACAGTACTGCGAGGAACACTCAAAGCTAATGAACCGCCGCTACAACAAGTTCGAGCGTTCAGCTGACAGCAACAAGAAGTACGGCAGAGCGTGGCGGGAGATACGCAGGCGGTACGTTTCGGCTCACCCACTGTGCGAGATGTGTCTGAAAGAGGGTCGGCTCACTCCGGTTGAGGAGGTACACCATATCGTTCCCGTGTCGTGCGGCGGCAGTAATGATTTCAGCAATCTGATGTCGCTGTGTCAGTCGTGCCACACGAAGATACATCACGACCTCGGCGACCGGTAGGGGCAGTCAAAATCTCCGGATCCTATATCACGGACAGCGGCCCGGGGCTTCGTGCGCAAAAATCGGGGTTCAAACGGGGTATTAAACCATGAATATATTTTCGGACGGCGCGAACCGTCCTTTTTTCTTGTCCTGCGGAGGTGAAAATCATGGCTAAGGACGGCACAAACAGAGGCGGCAGACGGGTACGCGCCGGAGATAAACCCGCTCCTGCCGCAGAGAAAAAGCAGAAAGGTCTGCCGGTAAAAATCATGAGCAACGATGTACCCACGCTTGACACTGCGGAACTTGAAGCAGTCGACCTGCCGGAGGGCGCTGTGCTTAACGGCGCGGATATGCCGAAGCCAAGCGACTATCTGTCGGCTCGGCAGAAGAACGGTGTTCCGCTCGGCGCTGATGATATATACCGAGAAACCTGGCTGTGGCTTAAACAAAGGAGCTGCGAGAACCTCGTAAACAAGCGGCTCATCGAAGCCTATGCGCAGGCATACGCAAGATACATTCAGTGCGAGGAAGCAATCAGTACTTACGGCTTGCTCGGCAAGCACCCGACCACAGGCGGCGTTATTGCTTCGCCGTTCGTGCAGATGTCGCAGCAGTTTCAGAAGAACGCAAATCTCATCTGGTATGAAATTTACGGAATAGTCAAGGAGAACTGTGCCGAGCCTGTTGGTGATGATTTGAACGATGCTATGGAACGGCTCTTGCGTTCCAGGAAAGGATAACACTATGTCAAAGGACACAATAGATTTTTTCAGAGAACTAAAAGGCAGCCGTCCGAACCTTACAGTACAGCAATACCGAACAATTAAGGGACAGGCTGTTAAAGGAAATATTGCGGACGCTCGAAAAGGTCTGCACAAGGTCTTGAAAAGGAGAAACGTCAGATGAACACGACCAGTGAAATGCAGCTTGTCCAGATAGACAAGCTGATACCGTACGTCAACAATGCCCGGACGCACTCTGCGGAGCAGCTGAATAAGCTGCGATCCTCGCTGCGCGAATTTGGCTTCATCAATCCCGTTATCATCGACAGGGACTTCAATGTCATTGCAGGTCACGGCAGAATTCTTGCCGCAAAAGCCGAGAACATCTCCGAAGTGCCTTGTGTGTTTGTAGATTATCTTACTCCTGCGCAGAAGAAAGCGTACATAATCGCAGACAACCGAATGGCTCTTGACGCAGGCTGGGACGAGGAAATGCTGAAAGTTGAAATCGAAGCATTGCAGGCGGACGATTTTGACCTCGGTCTGACAGGATTTGATGAAAAGGAGCTCGCTGCGTTCTTTGATAATGATTCCGACACAAAAGATGATGATTTCGATGTTGACGCAGAGATGGAAAAACCTTGCATTACAAAAGCGGGCGACCTCTGGCTGCTCGGAAGTCACAGACTTGTCTGCGGTGACAGTACAAAGCAGGAAACCTACGAACTCCTCATGAGCGGAAAGCTGGCAAATCTTGTGGTTACCGACCCGCCGTACAATGTCAACTACAAGGGTTCGGCGGGAAAAATCAAGAACGACAATCTTGAAAACGAGAAGTTCTACCAATTTCTGCTTGACGCTTTCACCTGCATGGAGAAATCAATGGCGAACGACGCAAGCATCTATGTTTTCCATGCAGATACAGAGGGCTTGAATTTCCGCAAAGCGTTTGCTGATGCGGGGTTCTACCTTTCCGGAACGTGTATCTGGAAAAAACAGTCGCTTGTTCTCGGGCGCTCGCCATATCAGTGGCAGCATGAGCCGTGCCTGTTTGGCTGGAAGAAGAACGGCAAACGCCAATGGTACTCCGACCGCAAGCAGACGACAATATGGGAATTCGACAAGCCGAAGAAAAACGGCGACCACCCGACAATGAAGCCCATTCCACTCATTGCCTACCCCATAAAGAATTCAAGCATGAGCAACTGTATCGTGCTCGACCCGTTCGGCGGCTCGGGCAGTACGCTCATTGCCTGTGAGCAGACAAAGCGTATCTGTCATACCATCGAGCTTGATGAAAAGTTCTGCGATGTAATCGTGAAACGGTATATTGAGCAGGTCGGTTCTGCGGAGAATGTGTCTGTGGTTCGTGACGGAAAGACGATTGCTTATTCCGAACTGGAGGTCACCAATGAAGAATGAACACACGCTCGGCAGCCTGTTTGACGGCAGCGGCGGTTTTCCGCTCGGAGGAATGCTTGCTGGCATTACTCCTCTGTGGGCTTCTGAAATCGAGCCGTTCGCCGTTCGGGTAACAACGAAAAGACTTCCTCAGATGAAACATTACGGAGATGTATCTGCGCTAAACGGCGCTGACCTGCCGTCTGTGGATATTATCACATTCGGCAGTCCGTGCCAGGACATGAGCATTGCCGGAAAACGCAGCGGTCTTGACGGTTCAAGGTCGAGCCTGTTCTATGAGGCGGTCAGAATTATAAAAGAAATGAGGTGCGCTACCAATGGCAAATATCCAAGGTTCTGCGTGTGGGAAAATGTCCCCGGAGCGTTCAGTTCCAACAATGGCGAGGATTTCAGAGCAGTTCTCGAAAGTCTGTGCAGGGTCAAGGACGAAAGCATTTCTGTTCCTAGATGTGAGAAATGGACAAACGCAGGAGAGATACTGGCAGACGGTTTCTCAATTGCCTGGCGAGTGCTTGACGCTCAATACTGGGGAGTCCCCCAGAGAAGAAAACGCATCTTCCTTGTCGCAGATTTTGATAGCGAATGCGCCGGAAAAATACTGTTTGAGTCCGAGGGCTTGTCGGGGTATTCTGCAGAGGGCTTCAAAACGTGGAAAAGAGCTGCCGCCGCTGCTGAAGGCTGCACTGGAACGGCAGGCGCAGTCTGCTTGAACGACCAAGGTGGCAACAGAATGGACGTGACGGAGGAAGTAACTTGCACACTCCGAGCCGAAGCTCATCACCCACCGTGCGTGATGGAGTCCGCAGCAGGGTTTTGCACGGAACACTCGGCAAAAGCGAGAGGTATCGGCTACGAAGATGAAACTTCACCTACACTCCGCGCAGGGACTGTTCCTGCAACTGTCTATGAAAACCACTCGCAGGATACACGCTATACGGAGTTGCACGGCGTTGCTCCAACGGTTTCTTCAACCTACGGGACAGGCGGCAACAATCAGCCGTTTGTGGTTGAAGATATACGCTGTTTTGATGTTCGTTTCACATCTGACGGCACGAAAAACGCACGGCAGAACTGCTATGAAACGGATACATCACGGACGATAGATACGGGCGGTAATTCTCCCGACTCAAACCAAGGCGGCGTGGCAGTCGTAGCCGTCCAGGGTTCAATGATAGGCAGAGCCGACAAAAACGGTCCGCAAGGCAGCGGTGTGAATGAGGACATTTCGTTCACTCTGAACACCACCGACCGACACGCAGTAGCTTTTTCACAAGATAGCTACACGAAGTACAGCGAAAACGATAAATGCGGAGCATTGAGAGCAGCTGGTGGAATGTACGGAGGGGGTTCGGAAACATTGGTTTACAGCACAAGCAAGAATTCCTACCACACCGAAGCCAAGGAGAATCTCGCAAACACGCTTGTCGCAAGCGATTACAAAGACCCGCCGACCGTGAATTCTCCGGAATACATAGTCCGCAGGCTTACTCCAACGGAGTGCGCCCGTTTGCAGGGATTTCCCGACTGGTGGTGCGCAGATCTCGGAACGGACGAGCCTACAGATGAAGAATTGACATTCTGGAAAGAGGTCTTTGAAATACACAGAAAAATCATCGGTAGCGCAGTCAAGCCGAAGTCCGAAAAGCAGATCCGCGCATGGCTGAAAAATCCCCACAGCGACTCTGCCGAGTACAAGCTGTGGGGAAACGGTGTTGCTCTGCCGTGTGTTTACTTTGTCCTTTCGGGGATTGTGTACTGTACACAGCTGAACCCAAAAATATTGTGTAGTAATACGGCTTGATATATATGCCTTTCAGAGTTAATATGTACGCAAAGGAGGGCAAAATGCCATGACAATTTACTACAACGCACAGGACAGAAAACCGCTTGTGAAAGCCATCAGCGAGTTCACGGGAGCGAAAGCAGTTTACATGAGAACACCGACCTACGCTTACCGAATCGATTATTTCACGGTGACCCGTGAGGGCAACTTTGAATTCGATGACAGAGCCGACAGCGAGGAAATCGAAGGATTGCTTGAATTCCTTGTAGGGCGTGGATTCATCGCCGAGGTTGCCGACACAGAACCGCCGAAAACGGATACCGAGGAAATACCCGCAGACACCGACAGCGCCGAACACAGCGAACCTGTGGGGCTTACGGTGGAAGTTCCGCTTGAAAGCACGGCGGTCGAGAATCTTACCAAGCTGCTCAAAGCAAAAGGCAGACTTATCCGCAAAGCATTAGCGGTGGATAAGCTGCCGATTGAGGTCACGGACAGCACGGTGAAGTTTCCATGGTTCGCAGAGTGCAGCACTGACGAATGTAAGGCTTACACGCATTTCATATCGGCTCTTTGCGAACTTGCCGCAAACGCAAAGCGAGTTACAGCGAAAGAAAAGGAAACCGACAACGATAAGTATGCATTCCGCTGCTTTCTCCTGCGGTTAGGTTTCATCGGTTCGGAGTACAAAGCCGAGCGGAAGATACTGCTGAGAAACCTCACAGGTTCATCGGCTTTCAGAAATGGAGGTGCTGTAAATGAAGTTTCCGAGTAAGGAGCAGATTGAGCAGTACCGCCGAGAGTACCCTGCCAGCTGCCGTGTGGAACTGGTTTCAATGGACGATTTCCAGGCGCCGCCGATAGGTACTCGCGGCACGATTAAAGGCGTTGACGACGCAGGAAATCTGCTCGTCCGCTGGGATAACGGCTCCGGGCTGAATGCTGTTCTCGGTGTTGATGTAGTTCGCAAAATCCATGGCTGATATACACGATTTCTGCGTGTGTATTTCGTTCAATATATTGTGGTAAAACCGCTTGCTATATACTCGTTTTAGAGTTAATATGTGTCTACCGCAGCAAGGACGCTGCAAGGTTGCCCCCAAAAGGCGGCACGGACGCCGCCAACCGAGGGGCAACTCAGAAAGGGAAACAAAACAACGGAGGACACCACAATGAACGCAAAAACCACAAAGCAGATTGAAGAAATGATGAACCAGACCATAGGGGTCGAGGTTGAAATGAATAACATTACAAGAACAAAAGCCGCGCAGCTTGCCGCCGAGTTTTTCGGCACTCGCCGCCATGAGAACACCGCAGGCCGCAACGGTTACTGCACCTACTCAGCATGGGACAGCGAGGGACGCGAGTGGAAGTTCCAGAAGGACGTCAGCATTCACGGACCAGACAGCGAAAAGTGCGAATTAGTCACCCCGATACTTACCTACGCAGACATGGAAACCCTGCAGGAGCTTATTCGCAGACTGAGGAGAGCAGGCGCAAAGAGCGATGCCACAAGGAGCTGCGGAGTTCACATTCACATTGGCGCAAAAGGCCACACGGCGCAGACCTTGCGAAACCTCGCAAACATTATGGCAAGCCATGAAACCCTGCTTGCAAGCGCCTTGAACCTCGATAGAAGCCGCATGAACCGCTACTGCCGCACGGTCAGCAAGGATTTCCTGGTGGAACTCAACCGCAAGAAGCCCAAAACCATGGCGGCGCTTGCTGACACCTGGTACGGCAGTCAGAATGTGGATTACGGCAGGTCGGCGCACTACAACGAAAGCCGCTACCATATGCTGAACCTCCACGCAACCTTTACAAAGGGCACGATTGAATTCAGACTTTTCCAGTTTGACGCACCCTCGGGCGGCAAGCAGAACGGACTTCACGCAGGTCAGCTGAAAAGCTACATTCAGCTTTGCCTTGCGCTCAGCCAGCTTGCCAAGCAGGTCAAGACCGCAAGCGCAAATCCTCAGCAGACTGAAAATCCCAAGTACGCAATGAGAACATGGCTTTTACGGCTCGGATTTATCGGCGATGAATTTAAGACCGCAAGGGAACTTTACACCAAGCGGCTCGAGGGCGATACAGCTTTCAGAAACGGCAGACCCTAACAAGCAGGAATCAGCTTCCTGCCCCCAACTCCCCACGCTGTGGGGCTTTTGGTGGTAGAAAGGTGATTTCTGAACGGTGGCAAGAACGCTACCGAAAATACAAGCCGCCTTTCAGAAAGGACGAATTTCAAATGAAAAAGTACTACCTCGCCTACGTCAGTAATCTGAACCTACGACAAATGGCGCTGCGTTGCCATACGGCAAAGCCCGTGGGGACTGCGGTGATTAAGGACTACGAACTGCTCTTTAAGGGCAGCAAGACAGGCGCTTACCTCACGATTGAGCCGAAATCGGGAGCGGAAGTCCATGTCGCGGTCTGGTCGGTTGAACCTGCCGATGAGAAAAGGCTTGATGTTTATGAGGGTTTTCCGACCTTTTACTACAAGACCGAACTTGAACTGTCCGTGAGGTACTTCTCGGGCAAAAACGTGGTCAGAAAGGCTTTCGTGTACATCATGCACGAGGAGCGACCGCTGGGCTTGCCGAGCGGTTCGTATGTTCGGACTTGCCTTGAGGGTTACAGCAATTTCGGTTTTGATGAGAGTATTCTTCTCGCAGCACTGAACAACAGCAGGAGGGCTGTCCATGAAATCAGATAATGCAACAATGCTTCGCACCTGCTCTCACTGTGGGGCGCTGTACGGCGGTGTTCCCGCTCTTTCGAGAAAGTATCCCAACACGCAAATCTGCCCTGACACGATGTCGGAAGGTTGCCCCACAAAGGCGTGGCATGGACGCCACGCCACCAAAGGGCAGCCAGTGACTGCGGCACACGGAAGGCACTCGACGCCCTCGATAAATAATCCGAGGAACAGATTATCTCTGATATCCTTTGCTGCCAACGACGAGAGTAAAATTGAAAGCGGCATAAAGTACCAACTCTGAGAGGTTTCGTTCCTCATATAGGAAGTACACTCTAATTCCAAGTAAGTAAATAAAAAGACACCACTTGTGTACTGCCAAGTGGTGTCTCTCTTGCTTTTTGTCCAACGGTCATAGCCCCAGCCAAGCCTAGTTTATGGCAGTACCCTCCGGATAATTCCGGATTAATTGTGGACCTTGATTCACGTAGCAAGAACGCGTCTCTCGCTCAAGGTCTGCTATCGTTGGACGCGAGGTGGTAAAAACACTGCTTCGAATATATTTATCAAGCGGCATCACCTCCTCAAGATAGATTATACCATAAAGTAATGCTTAATTCAATCAAGGAACATATCATGCGCAATTTAAAAAAATACACACCGACCCTCTATATGGCAGAGGGTTCCAATTACAATAAGGCGTCTGCCGATTATGCCGTCATGTTCATCGAAAATCTGTGTCACACCAAAGGCACATGGGCGGGAAAGCCATTCGAGCTTATCGACTGGCAGGAGCAGATAATCCGAGATTTGTTCGGAACGCTGAAGCCGAACGGTTACCGGCAGTTCAACACGGCGTACATTGAGATACCGAAGAAGCAAGGTAAATCCGAGCTTGCCGCCGCTGTTGCGCTGCTTCTCACCTGCGGTGACGGTGAGGAACGAGCCGAGGTTTACGGCTGCGCCGCCGACAGACAGCAGGCGGCTATCGTGTTTGATGTCGCAGCAGATATGGTGCGAATGTGTCCTGCGCTGTCAAAGAGAGTGAAGATTTTAGCGTCACAGAAGCGGCTAATATACATACCCACCAATTCGTTCTACCAGGTGCTTTCGGCAGAAGCGTACAGCAAGCACGGTTTCAATATCCACGGCGTTGTTTTTGACGAGCTGCACACTCAGCCGAACCGCAAGCTGTTTGATGTAATGACGAAAGGCTCCGGCGACGCCCGAATGCAGCCACTGTATTTCCTTATAACCACCGCCGGAACGGACACTCACAGCATTTGCTACGAAACTCATCAGAAAGCCAAGGATATAATTGAGGGTCGGAAAATCGACCCTACTTTTTATCCCGTGATTTACGGCGCTGATGAATCCGATGACTGGACTGACCCGAAAGTGTGGAAGAAAGCAAATCCGAGCCTTGACATTACGGTCGGTATCGATAAAGTAAAAGCCGCCTGCGAATCGGCAAAGCAGAATCCCGGCGAGGAGAACGCTTTCCGACAGTTTCGTCTGAACCAGTGGGTAAAGCAGGCGGTGCGTTGGATGCCGATGGAGAAATGGGACAATTGTGCATTCGCCGTTGACGAGGACGAACTGGAAGGTCGTGTCTGCTACGGCGGGCTTGACCTTTCGTCAACCACGGATATTACTGCGTTCGTACTTGCTTTTCCTCCTTTGGACGATGAGGATAAGTACATCATTCTGCCGTACTTCTGGATTCCCGAGGATAATCTGACTCTGCGTGTTAACCGTGACCATGTTCCTTATGATGTGTGGGAACGACAAGGTTATTTGCAGACAACCGAGGGTAATGTAGTGCATTACGGCTTTATTGAAAAATTCATCGAGAAACTCGGCGAACGTTTCAATATCCGTGAGATAGCCTTTGACCGTTGGGGTGCGGTTCAGATGGTGCAGAACCTCGAGGGCATGGGCTTCACAGTAGTGCCTTTCGGACAGGGGTTTAAAGATATGTCCCCGCCGACAAAGGAGCTGATGAAACTGGTGCTTGAACAGAAAATAGCCCACGGCGGTCACCCTGTTCTGCGGTGGAACATGGACAATATTTACATTCGCACCGACCCCGCCGGTAACATCAAGGCTGATAAGGAAAAGTCCACAGAAAAGATTGACGGAGCAGTAGCTACTATTATGGCTCTCGACCGCGCTATCCGCTGCGGAAACGACCACGGGGCTAGTGTGTATGATGACAGAGGAATACTTTTTATCTGATGCGTATAATCTTATTGACAAAGTAGCATAATTGTGATATAATATGACTACCAACATAGGAGGTGTTTTTTATGACAAATTCTATTTCAATAAGACCGTCAAAGGACATTCGCACTAATTACGCTCAGATTTCCGCACTTACAAGAGATAATCCGGTAGCAATCACGGTTAACGGCAAGGAGGATACTGTACTTCTTAGTCATGAGGATTATCAGCAGACCATGCATTATATTTCCGAGCTTGAAGAAAAACTTGCTCTGTATGCTCATCTTGCGCAAAGCATGGATGATATAAGGCTTGGAAGAGTCCACAGCGCTGATGATGTATTCAACGATTTATTAAACGACCTAGAGAACCTTGATGTATGAATTGCAGAGTAATATTCACTGATACGGCAGAAGCTGATCTTCGCGATATAGCCTTTTATATTGCAAAGCAGTCAAAGGATAAGAATATTGCGATCCGTTTTGTAAACAAGCTAAGAGAAAAATGCAAAAATCTCGAAATACTGCCGGAAAGCGGCTCGCTACCCAAGGAAAGGGTTCTTGTGAGTAATGGATATCGTTTTCTCATTCATGATAATTACCTTATGTTTTATTATTATGTCAAGGAAGAAAACACGGTATACGTTAATGCGGTTTTCAACGCAAAGCAAGATTATACCCGCGTGATGAAAAAGTTTATATAACATAACAGAATAATTGTTAAGCATCTGTCAGCAATGGCAGGTGCTTTTCTTATGCCCATTTTACGAAAGGACTGACTACATGAAGATTTTCAGCAGTTTATTTCATTCCAGGGACAAGCCTAAAAACAGCACTGCCGGCAGCGCCTACCGCTTTTACATGGGCGGTTCTACCGCCGGAAAGAACGTCACCGAGCGTTCCGCAATGCAGATTACCGCCGTGTATTCCTGTGTTAGAGTGCTGTCGGAAGCTGTGGCGGGACTACCGCTGCACGTCTATAAGTACCGTTCGGACGGCGACAACATGGACGTTGCTGCCGTTTGCCCCAAGCGCGGCATGGACGCCGCGCAACAAAGGCAAACAGGCGGTAAGGAGAAAGCGATTAACCACTCCTTGTACCGTCTGCTCCACGATGAACCAAATCCCGAAATGACCTCGTTTGTTTTCCGTGAAACGCTTATGACGCACCTGCTCCTGTGGGGCAACGCATACGCGCAGATTATCCGCAACGGAAAGGGCGAGGTCATTGCTCTGTACCCGCTTATGCCGAACCGAATGTCGGTTGACCGTGATTCCAACGGAAAGCTGTACTACAAATACTACCGCGGCTCAGATAAAGCCATTCGCAGCAAGGAATACGAAGTCATTCTTTCGCCGGGCGATGTCCTGCATATTCCCGGACTTGGTTTTGACGGACTTGTCGGCTACTCGCCGATTGCAATGGCGAAGAACGCTATCGGACTTGCAATTGCGACCGAGGAATTCGGCGCTAAGTTCTTTGCGAACGGCGCAGCGCCAAGCGGCGTGCTTGAGCACCCGGGAACAATAAAGGACCCGACTAAGGTTCGTGAAGCGTGGCAGTCGCAGTTCGGCGGGAGTTCCAACAGCGGAAAGGTCGCTGTGCTTGAGGAGGGCATGAAATACACTCCCATCAGCATTTCTCCGGAGCAGGCGCAGTTCCTTGAAACAAGAAAATTTCAGATAAACGAGATAGCCCGAATTTTTAGAGTGCCGCCGCACATGGTTGGCGACCTTGAAAAATCGAGCTTTTCCAATATTGAGCAGCAGTCACTTGAATTCGTGAAATACACGCTTGAACCATGGCTTGTGCGTTGGGAGCAAAGCATGATGCGCTCCCTACTTACTCCAAGCGAGAAACAGGAATATTTCATCAAATTCAATGTTGACGGGCTGCTGCGCGGCGACTACGCAAGCCGAATGAGTGGTTACGCTACCGCAAGGCAAAACGGCTGGATGTCTGCGAACGATATTCGGGAGCTTGAAAATCTCGACCGCATTCCTGCCGAGGACGGCGGCGATTTATACCTCATAAACGGCAACATGACAAAACTGGCTGATGCGGGTATCTTTGCGGCGGCTGACAGAGAGGAGGATAATTCTAATGAAGAAGTTCTGGAAATGGACAAACAAGATAGTGAAGAACGAGGAAACGCAGGAGCAGAACCCGGAGAGAACGCTGTTCCTAAACGGCACAATCGCAGATGAGAGTTGGTTCGATGATGATGTCACACCGCAGCTTTTCAAAGAGGAACTGATGTCCGGGAGCGGTGATATTACCGTATGGATTAACTCGCCCGGCGGTGACTGTGTGGCAGCGGCGCAAATCTACAATATGCTGATGGACTATAAGGGCAACGTCACGGTGAAGATTGACGGCATAGCCGCAAGTGCCGCTTCGGTTATTGCAATGGCAGGAAACAAGGTTTTGATGTCCCCTGTTTCAATGCTGATGATACACAATCCAATGACAGTTGCGATGGGCAACACAGCCGAAATGCAGAAAGCAATCGAAATGCTGTCCGAGGTCAAGGAAAGCATTATGAACGCTTATGAAATCAAGACCGGAATGAGCCGTGCGAAAATCTCGCATCTCATGGACGCTGAAACATGGATGAATGCAAACAAAGCGGTTGAACTCGGCTTTGCGGACGAAATACTTACCAGTGACGAGCCGAACGAAGCGCTTGCCGCAGATTCGCTGATGTATTCCGAAGCGCAGGTGGTAAATTCACTTATGGGCAGAATTGCAGAGAAATGCAAAATTGCGCCAAAAACCGAACACAAAACAAAAGCCGAGGATTTGTTTTCTCGGCTTGATTTGATTAAGAACTGGAGGTAACGAAAATGACAATTCTTGAACTGCGTGAAAAGCGCAATAAGGCATGGGAAGCCGCAAAGGCTTTCGTTGAAACAAAGCGCGATAAGGACGGACTTCTGTCCGCAGAGGACGCGGCTTCTTATGCCGAAATGGAGCAGAAAATCAAGGACTACGGCTCTGAAATCGAGCGTATGGAGCAGATGGCGGCTATGGACGCGCAGCTTTCCAAGCCTACGTCAGTCCCGCTTACTGGAAAGCCGCTGAACGGTGACAAGCCCAAGTCCGGCAGAGCAAGCGATGAGTACAAGGCGGCGATACTGAACGCTCTCCGCACGAATTTCAGACAGGTGTCCGATGTACTTTCCGAGGGCGTTGACGCTAACGGCGGATATCTCGTTCCCGAGGAGTACGACAGCCGCCTTATTGATACTCTGACCGAGGAAAATATCATGCGAAAGCTCGGTCACACCATCACTACCAGCGGTGAACACAAGATAAACATTGCCGCAACGAAGCCCGCCGCAGCATGGATTGACGAGGGCGGCGCGCTGTCTTTCGGTGACGCTACTTTTGCGCAGATTAACCTTGACGCGCACAAGCTGCACGTTGCGGTTAAGGTAACCGAGGAACTGCTTTATGACAACGCTTTCGGGCTTGAAAGCTACATAATCGAGCAGTTCGGCAAGGCGCTGTCCAATGCGGAGGAGGACGCTTTCCTCAACGGCGATGGTGTCGGAAAGCCTCTCGGACTTCTCTCCGACAAGGGCGGCGGCGAGGTGGCAATCACCACAGCAAGCGCAACTGCAATAACCGCCGATGAGATAATCAATCTTGTGTACTCACTCAAGCGCCCGTACCGCAAGAATGCAAAGTTCATCATGAACGACCAGACTATTGCGGCGCTCCGCAAGCTGAAAGACAACAACGGCGCATATCTCTGGCAGCCGTCACTCCAGGCGGGCGAGGTCGACAGGCTGTTCGGCTATGAGGTTTACACATCTCCGTATGTCCCCATAATCGCCGCAGGAAAGCCTGTAATCGCATTCGGTGACTTCAGCTACTATAACATCGGCGACCGTGGCACTCGTTCTTTTGCGGAACTCAAGGAGCTGTACGCAGGAAACGGCATGGTGGGCTTTGTGGCAAAGGAGCGCGTTGACGGTAAGTTGATTCTCCCCGAAGCTGTGCAGATTCTTAAAATGAAAGCCGGCTCGGGTTCGTGATGAATGAACTTCTAACCAAGGTTAAACAAAATCTCATACTGGAACACTCGGCGGACGATGAACTCATAAGCGGGTTCATCACTGCCGCTGTTTCCTACGCTGAAAGCTATCAGCATTTGCCCGAGAATTACTATTCTGTAAACGCAATGCCGCCGACTACCGAACAGGCGGTAATAATGCTGTCCTCGCATTTTTACGAATCGAGGGACGGCAGTACAGGCGGCTTTTTCGGGGACAATGTTCAGGCGGGGAAACAGGTGTGGGATACGGTGAATATGCTGCTGCGGCTGGACAGGCGGTGGAAAGTATGAGTTTCGGTAAAATGAACACGCAGATACAGATAACGCAGAAGCGGGTCACGCTCGATGACGAGGGTTTTCAGACGGAATCCGATGCTATTGTAGCAGAGGTCAGAGCCTATCGGGAGGGTCGGCACGGCAGCGAGAAATGGGCAAACCGAGCCGCCTTTTCCGAAGCTACCGACCTGTTCCGATTTCGCACCATTCCGGGAATGAAAATCACCATGGATATGCGATTGCTCTGCGGCGATTCTGTATTTGAGATAACCTCTGTCGAAGATGTGAAAGGCAGAGGTATGTATATTGAAGTGCTTGCAAAGGAGGTGCAGCCGAGTGGCTAAGGCTGATGTAAAAATGCCCGATGAATTTCTTGCGAGGATTTCTCGGCTTGGAGCGCAGACCGACAGCATTGCCGAAAAGGTATTGCAGGCGGGCGGCGAGGTCGCTCTCGCAAAGGTCAAAAGCAATCTGAAATCCGTTGTAGGTTCGGGAACGAAAAGTAAATCCCGCTCCACAGGAGGACTTGAACGGTCGCTCGGCTTATCTCCCGTTATGGTCGACAAAAACGGAAATCATGACATCAAGGTAGGATTTTCCGAGCCGAGAACGGACGGCGGCAGTAACGCTAAAATAGCGAATATCCTCGAATACGGCACAAGCAGTCAGTCAGCGAAACCTTTTCTGAAACCTGCGAAATCAGCTGTGAAAAAGCAGTGTGTGGAAGCCATGAAATCCGCGTTTGAAAAGGAGGTCGAGGGGCTGTGAGTTTGCTTTCGGAACTCTCTGCGATAGCTAAAAAGCTGAAAATCCCGGCGCAGACTGCGATGTATTCAGGAAAGGCTCCCGATGAATATCTGGTATTCACTCCGCTGTACGACAGCTTTGAACTTCACGCAGACAATGCGCCGACTGCCGATGTGCAGGAAGTACGGATTTCTCTGTTTACGAAAAGCAGTTACACCCGTACTGTGAGCAGGATTGTAAAGGTTCTGCTCAGCGCGGATATTACCGTAACCGCCCGAAAGTATGTCGGTTATGAGGACGAAACTGGCTATCATCATTACGCCGTTGATACGGCGAAAAACTATGAAATGGAGGAGATATAAATGGCAACAATAGGTCTTGACAAGCTGTTCTACGCTGAAATAACCGAGGACAGCGACGGCAGCGAAACCTACGGAGTTCCCGCTTCGCTTGCAAAGGCAATTTCGGCAGACCTCTCCGTGGAGCTTGCGGAAGCAACGTTATATGCCGATGACGGCGCTTCGGAAATCGTCAAGGAGTTCAAAAGCGGAACGCTTTCACTTGGCATTGACGATATAGGCAATGACGCGGCTTCGGTTCTGACGGGCGCGACTATCGACAGCAACAACGTAGTTATTTCAACAAGCGAGGACGGCGGCAAGCCCGTGGCTATCGGGTTTCGGGCGAAAAAATCCAACGGCAAATATCGCTATTTCTGGCTGTACAGAGTGAAGTTCGGTATTCCGTCAACCTCGCTTGCAACAAAGGGTGACAGCATTACGTTTTCCACGCCTACAATTGAAGGAACGGTCTTACGCAGAAATAAGCCGGACGGCAGCGGAAAGCACCCATGGAAAGCGGAAGCGACCGAGGGCGAGAAGAACGTTCCTGACAGTGTAATCACGGGTTGGTACAAGTCTGTATATGAACCAACATTCACGGCAAAGTCCGCTGAAACAGGCAAGTAACGGAGGTATGAGCAATGACGAATGAACGCAGTTCTTTAATAACCATCGGCGGTGAGCAGTACGAGATGATCCTCACCACTAGAGCGACAAAGGCTATTTCTAATCGCTATGGTGGACTGGATAACCTCGGTGACAAGCTGATGAGGTCTGAGAATATGGAGATGGCGCTTGATGAGATAATCTGGCTGATAACGCTGCTTTGCAATCAGAGCATTGAGATATATAATCTCAGAAACAGCGAGAAAAAGCCGCTTCTCACCGAGGAAACCGTGGAGCTTCTGACCTCTCCCAGCGAGCTTGCCGAGTACAAGGACGCTATCACCGAAGCTATGCTGAAAGGCACGAAGCGGAATATCGAAAGTGAAGATACCTCAAAAAATGCAGTAACAGCCGAGTGAATGACGCAGAACTGTTCACCCGGCTGTTCTATTACGGCGCGGCTCAGCTGCACCTCGCTTCGGAAGAGGTGTGGCTTATGCCGTTCGGGTTTCTGATGGATCTGTGGGAGTGCCATAAGCAGTTTATGGGCATTGCTAAACCTAAGCGTGAAGCGGATATTGACGAGGTTGTGCCTATGGGGATTTGATTGGAAAAGTGGTTGAAAAAAGTGGAGTTGCGTGGTATAATGGTTTTATAAAGGCAGATAATCTGCCCGATAAATCGGAATTTAACGCACATCTAAAAAACGAGAATTCACAAAAACGTAGCCATAAAACGGTGATGAAAGGATGTATAACTTATGAGTAAAAAAGTATTTGTTTTGGTACACGATTACTGGCATCACGATGATTCCATCAAGCCTATGATGGACTATCTGTTTAACGCAGATTATGAAGTAACATTCACAAAGAACCCAAATGATTATTTCAACGGGCAGTTTGATTTGTTTTTGTCTTTCAAAGATCCTATTGAAAATGATCAGATTCCTACTCCAATCTGGTGTGATGAAAAATGGACGGAGAAATTTCTGAATGATGTTCAGAATGGTATGGGAACGATTATGCTTCACGCATCACTTACTGATTACACAGAAAATCACGCAATCCTTACAAATGTTATAAGAAGTAACTTTATCACTCATCCCGAACAATGTCCGCTTACTGTAAAACCGATAGCAGAACATCCGATTATTGAAGGCATTGGCAAATTCACATTCCCTGATTTTGACGAACATTATGTAATGGAAATGATTCCGAATGCTGATACAACGATTCTTGCAGAAACCGTTTCAAAGAACGGCGTTCAGCCTGCTGTATGGATTCACACCTATGGCAAGGGAAAAATCTGCTGTATCGTTCCTGCACACACTACCCAAAATCTGACCTGTGAACCATTTGTCAAACTTGTAAAGAATGCTATTGATTGGGTTTAATAGCATTAATAGAGCGTCAAATTCCAATTTATCGAGCACTTTAACACAATAAAGGAGCAACCACTCGGCTGCTCCTTTTCCAAATACCCCCGAGCCGCAAGGCTCTTTTTTTATGCCCATTGCCAAGGAGGTGAAACAGAATGTCAGAGAATTTCGGCTTGAAAATAGGTCTTGAGGGCGAAAAGGAGTTCAAGAAATCCCTCGCCGAGATAAACAACTCGTTCAAGGTCCTCGGCTCCGAAATGAAGCTTGTGGATTCTCAGTTCGATAAGAACGATAAATCCGTCGAAGCCCTAACCGCCCGCAGCGAGGTTCTGAACAAGGAAATCGACGCACAAAAACAGAAAATCGAAACCCTCCGTTCTGCCCTCGCAAATGCGGCAGAGTCATTCGGCGAGAACGACCGCCGCACACAAAGCTGGCAGATACAGCTGAACAATGCGCAGGCGGCTTTGAACGGTATGGAGCGTGAACTGAATGTCAACAACACCGCCCTTGAAAATGCTGACAAGGGTCTTGACGAAGCGGGAGATGAAGCAAAGGACTTCTCCAATTCCGTAAAGAAAGCCGCCGATACCAGCGAGGACGCTGACGGGAAACTGAGCAAACTCGGGGATACCGCAAAGAAAATCGGTGCGGCTCTGGGTGCCGCTGCAGCCGCAGTAGGAACAGCCTGCGTTGCCGCAGGAAAAAAGCTGTGGGACATGGCGAACGATGTAGGTTCTGCTGGCGATCAGATTGACAAGACCTCGCAGAAAATCGGCATAAGCGCCGAAAGCTACCAAAAGTGGGGCTATGTATTTGAGCGCTGCGGCGCTGACGTGAACAACCTCCAGACGGGCATGAAAAAGCTGTCCACCGTCATTACGGACGCGGCGGGCGGCTCGGATTCCGCTGCCGAAAAGCTGTCCGCTGTCGGGCTTTCCATCGAGGAACTGAACGGTAAATCCCAGGACGAACAGCTGAGCATGGTGATAACCGCTCTGCAAGGCATGGAAGCAGGCGCAGAGCGCACCGCCGCCGCAAACGACCTCCTCGGAAAATCCGCTGTGGACATGGCGGCAGTCCTAAACACAAGCGTAGAGGAAACCGAGCGTCTGAAGCAGGAAGCCGAGGATTACGGCATGGTTATGAGCAACGAAGCGGTAGCTGCGTCCGCTGCTTTTGAGGACAGCCTTACCAAGCTGTCGCACACCGCAGGCGGTCTGAAGAACCGCATGGTGGGAGAACTCCTGCCGGGAATAACGCAGATCACAGACGGACTTGCTGACCTCCTCGCAGGCAACGAGCAAGCGGCGGACGAACTGAAAAATGGCGTTACATCTGTTATCGACACTATCCGAACGCTGATTCCGCAGTTTGCTGAACTCACAACTTCGATTGCAGGAGCGGTCCTAGAAAGCGCTCCCGGTATCATCAAGGCGCTTGCAGACGGACTGCTGTCGGCTATTTCGGAACTTACTCCTACACTCGCCAAAATCGTGACCGAGATTATTTCGGCTTTGGTAGGACTACTGCCGCAGATAGTTTCGGCGGGAGCGGATATTCTGTTGTCGCTTATCAAGGGTATTGCGGAAACAATTCCACAGCTTGTTCCGCAGATTGTGACGGTAGTCGTTGAGATTGTGAAAACGCTTGTGGACAACCTGCCACTTATTTTGGACGCAGCCTTACAGCTTGTGACAGGGCTTGCACAGGGTATTTTAGATTCACTGCCAATCCTCATTGAAGCCCTGCCGCAGATAATCATGGGAATCGTGGATTTCCTCATCGTCGCGATACCGCAGATAATCGAAGCGGGAATACAGCTGTTGACGGCGCTTGTGACGGCTCTGCCGGATATCATTGCGGCAATCGTGGAGGTAATTCCGCAGATAATTGACGGTATAATCAAGGCGGTGATTTCCGCTATTCCGCTTATCATCGAAGCAGGAATCAAGCTGCTCATCGCGCTTGTGCAGAACCTGCCGACAATTATCACGACCATTGTTGCGGCTATTCCGCAGATTATTTCAAGCGTTATTGACGCTGTTATCGGAGCGATTCCGCAGCTTGTTGCGGCGGGCGTTCAGCTGTTTATCGCGCTGATTGAAAATCTCCCGACCATAATCGTGGAGATAGTCAAGGCTATTCCGCAAATCATAGCGGGTATCGTTGACGCATTCGGCGGCTACTTCGGCAAGATGGCGGAGGTCGGTGGCAACCTGCTGAAAGGTCTGTGGCAGGGCATTTCTGACGCGGGCGCGTGGCTCTGGAATCAGATAAGCGGATTTTTCGGCGGCATTGTGGACGGAATCAAGGACTTCTTCGGAATACACTCGCCGTCAAAGCTATTCGCCAATCTCGGCGGCTTTATGGCTGAAGGACTTGGCGAGGGCTTCGGCGATGAGATGAAGGACGTTTCAAAGAGTATGCAGAACGCTATTCCGTCAGATTTTGACCTCGATATGAACGGCACGGTTTCGGGCTTCAACGGAGTACAGACGCAGGCGTTTGATGTAACAATTCCGCTTAGTATTGACGGAGTTCCGCTGACTAAGGTTATATCCCGAATACAATGGAATCAGAACAAGGTGACGGTAAGGAATGCGGGGGCGGTGTGATGGTTGAGATAATCGTGACCGAAAACGGAAATGTTCGTGGTGTGTTTACCCGAGTGATTTCGGCATCGCTGACCGACAGCCTGAACGGAGAATGCACCTTTCAGTTTTCAGTGATTTCCTCAATGGCTTCGGAGATATTCACGGGGCTGGAGGTACGGCTGAAAAGTGATACGCTGAACTACCTTTTCAATGTTGTGAAGGTGTCGAAATCCCTGTCAAACGGCATTGCGATTTGCACTGTGGAGTGCGAGCATAAGTCCTACGAACTTAACAACGATGAATACAAGCTGACTGAATTTGATTTCGAGGGCGCTCCGAGTGAGTGCCTTATTTCTTTGCTGCAAGGCACTTCACTGACCGCAGGAATATGCGACCCGACCGTTCCGATAAAGCTGAAAATCAACCGAGAATGTACTCGCAGGGCGGCTCTTATGCAGCTAATTGCGCTCTGCGGAGGAGAAATCGAGTACAATGGAGGGGAAATAAATATTCGTTCTCACAGAGGTTCGCAGGACTACATCGGCATTATGGACGGAAAAAACGTGTCCGACCTCACAATGGAAACCGACAGCCGTTCCGGTACTACAAACTACGGCCTGACGCTGTACAAGAACGTCAATTTCTCGGTCGGCGATAATGTTCAGATAGTGTTCCACCCGTTCAATCTCAATGTGAACACACGCATAATCGCCATGAGTTTCAATCCGTACAACCGCCGTGAGATTTCCATCGAGGTTGGAGATTACAGACCGAGCATTTCGGACAATCTCTATCAGATGGAGCAGAAAACGAACGAGATACGCAAGGACGTGGGCGAATCCACTGCGGAGTTGAAAACCGCAACAAACAGCGCGGATATTTCGGTTACGGAGAAATCACAGCGGCTGTTCCGCATTACTTACAATGCGATTCAAGTGACATACGCGGCGTTCTGTTCGACCGTGAAATTCGTGATTTCAGCCGCAGGAACGCTTGCATTTATTCTGAAAAAGAACGAAAACGAGGTCATGCGGTATGAGGAGTATTTCAGCGAGGGAGCACACACAAAGACCTACACCTACCCATTCACATCTGAAGTTGGACAGAACACCATGTCGTTGAGCGTGGTTTCGGCTGACGGCGCAGAGGGTAAATTCCCGAAAATGCAGACCTGGGGCTATGTAATGGGCGCTTATCTCGCCGGAGATACTCCGTGGGACGGCTACATCGAAACCCGCGAGGACGAGTTTCATTTTACTATGCGTAGAACCGTCAGAAAGTCGCTTGTTCGTACATCGGATACTCTGCTGTTTGAGATACTCAAGTCGCACAAATTCAAGTTCAGCGAAACTATGCCCGCTTTTGTTAAGCGTGAAAGAAACAGAAAAACGCTTGAACCCACCATCAGAGCGGTATTCCCTGACGCATGGAGTCCGAAAATAATCACACCGCCGCCAATAACCGTAGTGAACGTATCGAACAGAAAGCTGTATCTTGAACTGCGAAATCCCGTCAAGGCTGATGAAATAGCGGTTTCTGCGTTCACAATGATAGTCACCACCGAAAAGGAAACTGTACGCTTGCAGCCGATTTCTGCTGACTTCGGTATCGGCGATTTCGGCAGTACGATTTGGCTTGCGTTCGGAAGTTCCGTGATGAAAGACAGTGTTCAGAGCATTACTTTGCTGTATGACGGAGATGTCGGTAATCTGACTGATGTGCTGAATAACGCGCCGTGTAACGGCTTCCAGACATCGTTTATTTACACACCGTATGAGGAGGAAGAAACATGATAAAAGGACGTGCGACCATTCAGCTTTTTGATGAAAAGACAGGCGAGGTAGTTCGTGAACTGCATGAGGAGAACATGATAACCAACGCAGTGGATACGATTCTCAACCCGCCCGATTACATCGAAATCGGCATGGATTCCGACAACGACCGCAGCTTTAATATGCTGCGTGATTTTGCGGGAAACATTGCCGATACCGCGTTCCGTGGAATAATCGTCTGCCGCGATAAAATCCCCGAGGACGGCAACAATATGATGCTCCCGTGGACGAACGAGGAGATAGGTCACGCAGGAATCGCCAACACGAACACGGATACAAGCATAGGCACTTACAATGCCAACGAAAGTGGTCGCATTGAGAACGGCAAGGGCTACCGCCATGTGTGGGACTTTGCTTCGGACAAGGCGAACGGCGAAATCAGCTGTATCTGCCTTACCACCAAGGACGGCGGCACAAACGGAATGCACCATTCCTACTGGAATCTGTCCTGCGGAGGAACTGACCTTAACAGCAGTTCTCTGGATTCGTTCAAGCAGGCATATCACACTATTGTCGGGCGGTATATTCCGGATTCGCAGTTCAACTGCGGGGTTTTCAAGTGGTTTTACATGGGCAGGCTGACGAATGGAAATGTGCGGCTCCTCGGAAAGCATATCCATGACGGGTGCATTTATGAGGTCGTTATGTTCGACCCCATGTCCATAAGCGTAAGCGCGGAAAAGCCGTTCTGCGGCATTATAAGCGTGAAGAAAGTCATAGAGCTGTTTCCGGCTGCGGAGCGTATTCCTAATTCGACCTATGATAACAGCTATCATCATGGCGGCTATTTTTATGACTGTAACACTACAAATGCGGACTATGTACCGCAGGAAGAAAAAGAAAAGCTGCGGCAGGATTGGGAGAACAACCCACAGTGGCTTGCGTTTTTTCCGTATGTTATCGGTGATAAGATACATATTGTTGCGACCTCACGCTGCCATATCCATCACTATATTTTCAGTCTGTCCGACTACTCGCTGGTTTCAAAGAAAACCATCGAAACCGACACTCTGCTCCAGACGTATGGCGTAGGCTTTAAGTATGAGAGAATCAGCAATTCTTCATCGCAGTACAGATGGTTTTACGGTGCGGGTGTGAACGGAGATTACTGCAATGCTCTAAGCGCCTTTGAGTGGGACGATAAGTACTTCGTCATTACTAAATATCCGCTGATAGACGGGAAAGAAGCGACAGGAACAAACAACTTCGGGCAGCTGCGTGTGTTCACAAAGGACGGCAAATCCACGGGCAAGACATGGCAGTATGTCGCTGACGGAACGCTCTCTAACATGACGGCGGCGAGCTTCTGGGGATTTTATGTTGACGAAAAGACGAACACTCCGCTTGTGATTTGCGATAGCTGCAACATTTCCTATTCGGTGCTTGCCCTTGAGATAATCAAAAGCGGAGAGGATTACGGCAGATACAGAATGAGGTTTTCTGCGCCCACCTATTCAAGCAGCTACCTGTATTCGTATGCAAATATACTCAAAGTCGATGGACTTAGTCTGCCGCTGTATATTCTGCCGTACTATCCGTATTCAAGCGGCAGTCAGCATTTCTTCGGCTTTGCGCTTGGGATATGCAAGCTGTGCCTTACCACAATAAACAATCTGTCCGAGCCGGTGCGAAAACTGGACGGGCAGGTCATGAAAATAACTTACGATATCGTTGACGAACGATTGGAGGGTTTATTATGAGAGAATTCTGGAACACAATTCAGCTTATTTTTACGGCGGTCGGCGGGTGGCTCGGCTGGTTTCTCGGAGGGAGCGATGGGTTGCTTTTTGCGCTTATTGCCTTTGTGGTTATCGACTACATAACCGGAGTGATGTGCGCAATCTCGGACAAGAAGCTGTCAAGCGCAGTCGGGTTCAAGGGTATCTGCAAGAAAGTGCTCATTTTTGCTCTGGTGGGCTTGGGGCATATTCTTGATACTCGGGTTATTGGTGCAGGTTCTGTTCTGCGCACTGCGGTGATATTCTTCTATCTGTCGAACGAGGGTATTTCACTGCTTGAGAACGCTGCGCACCTGGGTTTGCCCGTTCCGAAGAAGCTGAAAGATGTGCTTGAGCAGCTGCATAAGCGCTCGGAAAAGGAGGACGATGATGAAGATTAAAGGCGTTGATTTAAGCTACTGCCAGGAGGGCATCAGCTTTCCTGCGCTGAAACAGGTGGGTGTGAAGTTTGCGATTATCCGTGCAGGCTTTTCCACGAAGAAAGATGTTACTATGGATAAGTTCGTGGTGGACTGCAAGAAATACGGCATTGACTACGGATTTTACTGGTACAGCTATGCTATGAGTATCGAGCAGGCACAGGCAGAAGCCGAAAAGTGCATTGAGGTAATCAAGAACTTATCTCCGACATATCCCGTATTCTTCGACATGGAAGAGAAAAAGCAGATCAGTGGTCTGAATACGGACACACGCACAAAGATGGCTATTGCTTTCTGTGAAAAGATAAGGCAGGCGGGATTAAAGCCCGGAATATATGCAAATCCGTCTTTTATGGAGAACTATTACGACAAGAACAGGATCATCGGCAAGTACGACATCTGGCTTGCCCACTGGACTAACAGCCCCAATTGTCCGTCAAAGTACAGCTACGGTCAGACTATGTGGCAGTGGGGACTTGACAGAATAGACGGATACGATGTTGACGGGGATATATGCTTTTTCGATTATGCAAAATCCGCTCACGAAAAGAAAACCGTTGATGAACTTGCCGATGAAGTTATTGCCGGCAAGTGGGATAACGGTGCGGAGCGTGAAAGATTGCTTACTGCCGCCGGATACGACTACAATGCGATTCAGAAAAGAGTCAATGAAAAGCTATACAGGAAAACTACCGATGAGATTGCAGTTGAGGTTATTGCGGGTCTGTGGGGGAATGGAGCCGAACGAAAGGAAAAGTTGACTGAAGCCGGGTATGATTATTCGGAGGTGCAGAAACGTGTAAATGAAATGCTCAGATAAAACTTAACAACTACAGTGATAATGCCCACCTTGGATTGATTTCCTTGGTGGGCATTATTTTTTTCGGACCGGATGACTATTTTTTCTCCAGTAGATATTGAGGTAATCCCTAGGATTGGAGGAAAGCTCAATGACAAATCAGCAAAAAGAACAAATACGAACAATGCGCTTACAAGGCGTCGGTTATATTAAAATAGGAAAAGCACTCGACATATCAGATAATACGGTGCGCTCATTCTGCCGCCGCAACGGTCTGGGTGACAAATCAAAGAATGCCGTGGCCTGTAAACAGTGCGGAAAGCTGATAAAAAACATTGCTAAGCAGAAACCGAAAAAGTTCTGCTCCGATTCCTGTCGAAATACATGGTGGAATGAACACAGGGATTGCGTCAACCGAAAAGCAAATTATGAATATACCTGTGCCTGCTGCGGACGTCATTTCACAGCTTACGGAAACAATCACAGAAAATACTGTTCTCATGCCTGCTACATAACAGACCGTTTCAGAAAGGGGCATACTTCTGATGAGTGACAATTACAGAAATCGGTTGGAAAGCTACCTTGCTTCCATGCTCCAGGCAAAACGAATGCTGTCGATGGGGATTATAACCCCGGAAGATTACGCCGATATTGATACAATTATGAACGAAAAATACGGTATATCTTCGTGTAGTTTATATTGCGGAATGGACTTGATATATGATGGCTTTAGAGGTAATATGTCACACTATAAGGAGGTGACGTTATGTCAGGAAAAATAACCATCGTATCAAAACCGCCAAAGCTGGAAAGAAAAAAGAGAGTAGCCGCCTATGCTCGTGTGTCGAGCGGTAAGGACGCTATGCTCCATTCGCTCTCAGCACAGGTCAGCTATTACAGCGACCTCATTCAAAACCACGGTGACTGGCTCTATACGGGTGTATATTCCGACGAAGCCAAGACAGGCACCAAGGATTCAAGAGCAGGTTTTCAGAATTTGGTCGCAGACTGCCGTGCCGGTAAAATTGATATGGTGATTACAAAATCCATCTCCCGCTTTGCACGAAACACAGTCACTTTGCTACAGACAGTTCGTGAGTTCAAAGCTCTGGGGGTGGATATTTATTTTGAGGAGCAGAATATTCACACAATTAGCGGTGACGGAGAATTGATGATGACGATTCTTGCTTCATACGCACAGGAAGAAAGCCGCTCGGCAAGCGAAAATCAGAAGTGGCGAATCAAGCGTAGTTTTGAATCCGGTATTCCCTGGGATAGGACTTTAATGGGGTATCGTATGGAAAACGAGCATTATGTTATTGTTCCGAGGGAAGCCGAAATCGTCCGCCGTATTTATAATGAATACCTTTCGGGCAGCGGCTACCAGCTTATTGCAAAACGCTTGAATGAGGAGGGTGTTCCGTCACGGTTTGGCGGTAAATGGAATCAGTCCGCAGTTTCACGAATACTCAGCAATCACACCTATACGGGTAATCTTTTGCTGCAAAAGACATTCCGTGAAAACCATATCACTAAACGGAAAATCTTCAATAACGGCGAACTTCCGAAGTATCTTGCTGAAGAAAGCCACGAAGCCATTGTTGACGAAAAAACTTTTCAAGCTGTTCAAGAGGAAAAGTCAAGGCGGGCGGCTCGGTTTAACAAGAAGTCTGTGCCAAAGAAAACATATCCCTTTTCAAGCCTTATGGTGTGCGATAACTGCGGCAAAAACTATCGCCGAAAGATCACAAAAACGGGAGCGGTCTGGGTGTGCGGAACATACAATTCACTTGGTAAAGCAGCTTGTGCGTCTAAGCAGATACCGGAGTCTACTCTACAGCAAGTCACTGCTGATGTCCTGGGTCAGAATGATTTTACTCACGAGTGGCTTTGCCACCGAATTCAGCATATTCGCGTCTGCAATGATAATACCCTGATTTTCTATTTCAAGGACGGTTCGGAAATTACTCGAATTTGGAAAGACCGCTCACGCAGTCAAAGTTGGACGGACGAGATGAAAGAAGCCGCCCGTCAGAAAACATTAGAAAGGAGCAAGCATAATGCCTAAAGTTACGATGATACCGGCGACTGTAAATTCCTTGACGCATCTGCCAAAGGCATCCGTGCAGAAAAGGCGTGTTGCCGGATATGCCCGAGTTTCAACTGACAGTGATGAGCAGTTCACAAGCTATGAAGCGCAGGTGGACTACTACACCCGATACATTCAGTCAAAGCCGGAGTGGGATTTCGTAAGGGTCTATACCGAAATGTAAACCCAAGAATTGATACAAAGAAATGCTGTTGTCAGAACGGCAGAGTGGCTTGAAATCAAGGGCTTTCGGAGATAAGGGACTCTCCGGCGGCTCTTTCTTTACGCCCGATTGTTGCCGACATCATGACAACAGCGCAGATGATTTTGACAACAGCAACGGAGAAAATGACAACACCTCAAGCAATGGTGACAACAGCAGAGAAAAATGTGACAACACCCGCTGATAACAGCAAAATCAGTTATAAACACGAGACTTTCTACATTTTGTTTAAATTTGCGAATTCTGTTAAAGCCCCAAAAGCCCAAATCAGAAAAAACGGGGAAAAGCAAAACAATATTTAAAGTAGCTGAGCAGGGCGACAGCATTTAAAAATTTAACGGGATATGGTAAAATGAGAGTATGAAAATCGAAGAATTGAAAGCCAGATTGGCGAAGGTAGAAGATCCGCGCAGAACAGATCGGGGAAATATTCGCCATAAGCTGGAGGACATTATCATCATCGGACTGTGTACCTTGATTTGTGACGGGAGCGATTTTTCGGATATGGAGGAGTTCGGAAAACAAAGACAGGAACTGTTAGAGCAGTTTTTGGAGCTTCCAAACGGGATACCGGACAGCGACACGTTTCGGAGAGTTTTTGAACATTTAAACCCCGAAGCACTCTCAGAATGCCTGTATGACTGGCTTTCCAGCAACCGTAAGGAAGGTTCTGTCATCGCTGTGGATGGGAAAACGATCCGGGGCAGTGCCAACAAGAGTCACAAAGCCTATCATGTGGTGAGCGCGTTTGTGACGGAAAATCAGATCACACTGGGTGAGATTACCACAGAGGAGAAGTCAAATGAGATCACAGCAGTTCCGGAACTGCTGAGCACACTGAATATCAGCGGCAGTACCATTACCGCGGACGCAATGAGCTGTCAAAAGAAGATTGTTACGAAAATTTGTGAAGGAGAAGCAGATTATGTTATTGCACTCAAAGACAATCAGCCCGCCCTGAAAGAAAACATTGCGTTGTATTTTGACCATTTCTCAGAGGAACTGCCGGTTCTTATCAAACGGGAAAAAGATCATGGCCGAATTGAAAAACGAGAATATCGTTTACTGAAAAACCTGTCCTGGCTGCCGGAGGCAGAGGAATGGGACGGTCTCCGCTCTGCTGGCATGGTCACATCTACTGTCATAAAAAATGGGGAAAAGTCGACAGAAACCAGATATTATATCTCTTCTTTGAATAATCTCGATCAATTCGCATATGCAGTGCGGAAACACTGGTCCATCGAAAACCAGCTTCACTGGAGCCTGGATGTGATTTTCCGTGAGGATTCTTCACGCGCAAGAAAGGATTTTTCCCCTCTTAATCTGAACGTCCTGCGCAAAACCGCTCTGGCCCTTTGCAAAGGTACGGATATGGGGAAACGGATCAGTATTCAAAAAAAGCGCTTCCGTGCGTCTCTCAATCCTTCTGCTTTCCTGGATATCCTTCTGGGGAAAGGTTAAATGCTGTCGCCCTGAGTCGCTGAGGGTGACATATTGACAACATAGACGACATGTGCTATAATAAATTTGTTGTCATTCAAGATAAAATTTGCGGTCTTTTGCTGAACGATAATTAAACAAACTTAAGTAAAAGGAGCAAATTATTCTTTAGAAAGGGGATTAGAAGTGGAGTTTAACAATAGTAAGAGAATGGAACTGATCAATACAATGGTAACAGAGTTGCCTGTGCTGCGTGCAAGGATAGGAGCTTCCCAAGCTGATATCTCTGAAAAGATAGGCATTTCAAGGCAAACTTATAATGCAATTGAAAATGGTAAGAAAAAATTGAATTGGACTGTTTTTTTAGCATTGTTTGCAGTTTTTAGTAGTGATGAACGAACTCTGAAAATGTTGGATTCCATGGGAGTTTTTCAGGAGGGCATTGCAAAGGAAATGTGATTGCCTTTTGCAACGAATCTTAGCGTGATTTTTATTGGAGGTCATATGTTGAATATGGTTAAGAATGCTTCTGTTCAAGCCGCGGATATATATAAGGATCCATATGGATACACATATTCTGAAATGGTTGGTGTATTGGGAGAAGTTGAGGCGGATAAGTTTTATCGCGAATTATACTCCGGTCCCCAAAGTAGTAACAAGTATAAAACGATAACTATCAAGGAAGTCTTTCGTGGTCCGGATACTCAGAAATATGCTTTTGAATTGTCAGATGGCTATTGCATTGAAACGGTAAGCATTAAAAGAAAAACTGGTACTACTGTATGCGTGAGCACCATGATAGGTTGCCCTGTTGGGTGCATCTTTTGCGCCTCTGGTGAAAATGGATTTGTCAGAAATCTAACACCATCTGAAATAGTTCAACAAGTAATACTGATAAATGGTAGAGTAAATAGGATTGTATTCATGGGCATGGGAGAACCTCTGTTCAATTATGATAACGTGATAAAGTCCATTCATATATTAAGAGACCGCAAAGGACTTGATTTTCCAACAGATGGTATAACAATATCAACAACGGGACCGCTCCCTCAGATGAAGAAGTTGAGAGAAGAACATTTAAAAATCCAACTTACGTTATCCCTGCATGCCACGAATCAGCATGTAAGGGACTATATCATGCCGCATATGAAAGGGTATGATATAAATGAAGTAGTTCAATCAGTACTCTCATATTCAGAAAGACATAATCGTAGCGTTACTATAGCATATTTGCTTATACCGGGTGTAAATGATCGTGCGAATGATGTAAAACAGTTGGGAAGATGGTTTCGTGACAAAAATGTATTGATTAATCTTTTACAATACAATGAAACGGATTGTAAAGCAGTTCGAAGACCAAACAAACAGGAACTCGTTGCATTTCGTGATAAGTTAAATAAGGTGGGACTTACTGTGAAAATCAGAGAATCCCGAGGTGGCAATATAAAAGCCGCATGTGGTCAATTGGTAAGTAGATTAAATAACCGCAATATGAGTGCACCCAAGAAAAAAGGAGCTTCGGAATTGGATACAGGTTCGTCGAACAATGCTGGATCTTCGAGTAGATTGAAGCCAAGTAAGAGACGTTATGTAAACAATAAAAGCAAGAATGGAAAAAAGGGTTCATCGCATAAATAAGAGCATGTCGGAGTGTGATCTAGTATGGCGAGTTTAAATATTTCTTGGGATACACCCAATGGAGTCCGAGCAGATAAGATAGATGAAGAAATGATACAACTTATGATTGCATCCGGTCTTTCAAGCTTATCAATCGCCGCTGAGTCTGGAAATGAAACAGTAAGGACAAATATTATCCATAAAAGGTTGACAACTGACAGCATAATAAATGCAGTTAGGCTTTGTGATAAGTATGATCTCCCATGCATTGTATTCTTTGTTTTAGGTTTTCCTGGAGAAACATTTGAAAATATTAGGGAAACCATTCAATTTGCCAAAAATATATCGGAATTGTACGGTACGATCAATATGATTTTTATTGCGAATCCGCTCCCGGGAACTGAACTTAGTAGGGCCGCAAAAAATAAAGGATATATAAAAAAGGATTTAGAAAACGCTGACTATTTTGTTGCGATTAGAGCTAATCAAGCACCAATTATTGCTACGGAAGAATTTGATAAGAAAAGTATTTTTTTCCTTCTTAAAGAAGAACTGGATTTGCCGGATTACTCGGTTCACAACATCACACAGCCAATGTTTTGGTATAATTCCCAAAAGGCAAACTTGAGAGCATACCGGGCATTTCCGAAAATGTCAAATCGAAAAGTGGACTGGAAGTGGGTTGACGAGCAGTGAATGAATTGTCTATAGTAGTCATCACCTATAATAACTATAAATTAAAAAATGGTACCATTGAAACATTGCTGTTGTCGCTTGATGCACAATCCGATATTGTTTTCGATGTTATTGTCGTAGATAATTGTAGTACCTTAGTAGAGTTCGGAAGGCTAGAAAGATTCATAAGTAAAACAGCTTTTGGATTTAGCCTGAGTTTGATTAGAAACAATTGCAATAGTATTTCAAAAGGGAGAAATTTGGGGGTTCAGTATGCCAAAGGTGATACTATACTATTTATAGATGATGACACTATTATTCTTGAACGAGACACTTTGATTAAACTATTATCTCAAGCAAAAGAAGGAGCATATGGTTGTTCCGCAATAAGAGGCTGGACAGTGGCAGGGTGGTATGAGGCTAACAAGGAAGAACTTGATTCCTTTTTGAAAAGAAAAGAAGTCTATTTGAATATACAATTGCAGCCTCCCGTTCCAGATGTTAGGAGAAAAGAAAACACAAGGCACTTGGTTCGATCCTATATTGGCAATTTTGGGTTTATAAATAGACGTGCATTAGAGCAAGTTGGATTTTGGAATGAACGGTTTATTGGATATGGTCTAGAAGATGATTACATGGCATTTCTACTATATATTAACTTCGGAGAACCGATAAGACTAAGCACTATTCATGTTATCCATATTTGGCATGAGATTTCATGTGAGAACTACACGCAATTGGATAGCAATCAGTGTATATTTGAAGACCTGTTATCTAATTATGGAGTAAAAAAATTTCATGCTGGTAGATTACTGTATGGTGATGGCGAAATTGTTGAGTATATGTAATTACGATTATTTGAAGGAAAATGAGGTGTTCTATGTTGCTTAAGAGAACAAAATGCTTACTGATAAAGCTCATACAGTCATTCTTCTTCAAAAAGCACTATGTGATATATTAACGGATATAGTTTTAGTAACGGGTATATGAATTATCAGATAACGGTCTGAATACTGTGCTTTAGTTATATCAATGTTAATCGGTGAATGATTTCTTCTGTTGCCTTTGCTTCTGTCACTTTATCCTTCTGCATCTTCTTTATGGTGCATTTCCAGACAACGATATAGCGGATTCCCTGACTTTCCAGTGTATTCTGCACGAGTTGATCTCTGCGGACGTTATCATCAAACTTCTTCTGCCAGAAGTCAACACGGCTTTTCGGCATATAAGCGTACTGGCATCCGCTGTGCCGATGCCAGTAACAGCCATGAACGAAGATGGCTACCTTGTATTTTGGAAGATAGATGTCGGGATGACCGAACACGCCGGAGTAGTTCTTCCTGTAGCGGAAGCCCTGATGATACAGCAACTTGCGGAGGTAAACCTCTGGCTTTGTGTCTTTGCTTTTGATCGCGGACATGTTCAGGCTTCTGCGTTCCGGGCTGATTGTGTCCGCCATCACACTCCCTCGGTTTCTCGAACGAATGCAACGAAACGGCCGATTGTCCAGATACGATCCTGACGGTCTCTCGGATAGGACGCGATGTACGGCTTCGGAACAACGAGAATGACCTGCTCCGATTCCATCTCGTCCATCTGCGCTGTAGAGATTCCCTGCTGAAGAGTGCAGAGATACTTCGGTCTGCCACGCAGACGGTCGGCTTCGTTGATGACCTGCCGCCATCTGTCTTTACAGGTGGTCTTCGCGGCAAGGGAGATGAGCTTCTCAGTCGGGAACGTTGCTGTGTGGTATGCCTCCTGCGAGGGGAACAGAAAATCGGGCTTCTTGTTGCCTTCGGTTACGGCCTGCTCCTCAAAGTGCAGACCGTTGCCGGAAAACAGAGCGGACAGATGATGCTCCAGACTCTTTCCGGCGCGGCTCTTTCTCCTGTTCAGCACTTGGTTTGCCGTAGCGATGAAGTCCTCGACCGTTGCAAATCCGCTGGTAATCATATCACCATAACGGGCATATTCAAGAGCACGGAACAATCTGTATTCAACGTCCGTCCACTCAATCAGCTTGTAGTCGGGATTTGAAACGATGAACTCTGCGTGGTCGTAGACCGTGTTCTGTATTTCACGGGCGGCAGCAGACATGATCTCCGAAGACGGGAAATCAACATCAAGGCCGCTTATGAACCGCTCGATTTCCGCCTGCTCCCGCAGTTCGGGATTTACCTCGTGAATGTAGATCAGACGGTTGGTCTCAGTGGCGCTCAGGCCGAAGGCATCAAGGAACTGGTTGATCTCATCTTCTGTATTCAGCACGAATGCCTGATAATCCTCCGTAGTATTCTGCACAAAGACAAATAGAGCGCCAGTGAAATCGGGTCGAAGATAAGGGAAGCCCCGTCCGAAATTGGTGATGCGGTACTCGTTACGGGTACCCTGTCCATAATAGATGAAGCGGCTGTCCGTCTCGTTTCCATTCATCCAGCGGATTTTTACCCATTTTTCTTTATTCTCACCCTTTGTGCCGGGTTCATCGAAGAGAATGGGAATAGATGGCTTGGAGATATAGATGCCCGCCTGATGCCCTCCGGTAAGACCGGTATCGTTCGCCGACAGGAATTTGCAAAAGACCTTTGAACCCTGTAATACCGCTTGGACGGCTTCTGTTGCGTAATTATCCATATGCTACTACCCCCACGAGTTGTTGTTCTGAAACCGTATCCAGCCGTTCAAGCTCCACCGCCATCAGTTTTGCAACCGCTGCCATCAGTGGCACGACCACGGAATTTCCAAACTGCTTATATGCCTGCGTATCGGATACCGGGATTTTGAATGTGTCCGGGAATCCCTGAAGGCGTGCGCACTCCCTCGGCGTCAGTCGCCGGGGGTTTTTGTTTTTCTGAGAGATAAGAATCTCAGATCCGTCTTTATAATATCTTGCACTGAGAGTGCGGGAAACACCATCAACAGGGGCGAGTCCGTAACCAAAGCCATTCCCTGCCGCTTTATGCTTTGCAGCATAGTCCTGCAGATAATTCCAGAGTTTGTCAGAGAGCGTGTATTTCTCGTCTGTTTCTGCTTCGAGGATATCTCTCATAACGGGTTTCGGTTCTTTGGGGATGATGTTGAATTTGAACTGCATTTCTTCTGGCAGATAACGTTTGCGATCGAAGCCTACAATCAGAATTCTTTCACGGTGTTGCGGCACAAACGCCTGCCCGTCAATCACTTGGTAGAACACCTCATAGTCAAGTTCATCGAGAGCCTCACAAATCACCTTGAATGTCCGACCTCTGTCATGGTTGCAGAGGTTTTTTACATTTTCAAGAAGGAATGCTTTCGGCCTTTTTGCTTTCAGAATACGGCAGACGTCAAAGAATAACGTCCCCTGCGTCTTGTCCTCAAAGCCCGTTGCACGTCCGAGACTCTGCTTCTTGGAAACGCCCGCAATGGAGAACGGCTGGCACGGAAAGCCTGCCACGAGGATATCGTGATCAGGGATAGTATCTGCGTCAACCTTCGTGATGTCGCCGTCAGGCTGATCTCCGAAGTTGGCAAAGTATGTTTGCTGACTGTACTTGTTCCATTCGTTGGAATAGACACAGTGACCGCCCGCCTGTTCGAATGCGATACGCATTCCGCCGATACCGGCAAACAGATCAATAAATGTAAATTCCGCATTATGCGGAGTTGCTTCATTTTTTTGCCGTCCGAGCATCTGCATGATTGCACCGGAGATACAATCCTGTACAGATTGCCCGGTAGAGCCGGTATATTCGGAAAGCGCTTCATATAGAGAATCGTCCATACGGACATGCACCTGTTTTGACATTTCAACCACCTCTGGGAAAAGTTTTATACCACTATGTGCCCATTATAGCACAAAAACATGGATTTTTCAATAAAATGGGATAAATTTGGTATAATATTTTTCCCTGCTGTTAATCTCTTGCTGCTCTATCTATGATTGCCCTAACGCAATCTTAAGAATATGCGGCAATCCCATTCAGGGAAATCTCACTTCATTCCATCTGGAAATAGTCTGTCAAACTCTGCCTCCCTCATAGCTTCAAGCCTCTCCAGCACTTCTTCCAGTGATATCAGTTCTATTTTTATACCCAAAACTCCGTAATCATGGATCTGTTCGACCGAATAGTATTTCCGCATACCTGCTGCCGATTCTTCTATGGTTTCCCCGTTCAAATTTCCGCACCTTACAGGAGAAATCTCGGCGAACAAGTCTTCAAACGATCCATATCTGTATAATGCTGTTATCCTAACAGCCAGCTTTTCTGAATCATCAGAAAGATTTGTAAAAATTATGTCATCACCGATATTAAGTCTCCGCCGTTTGTCATCAAAGAGGCGAAGTTCTACAGTTTTCTCACCTGATGCTATCTTCTGAAATGGTTCTGACTTAAGTCTCATTTCAAATATCATCTTTATTTCATCCCTTCATCTTAATGAATGGTCGTTAGCGGTTATTATTCGATAACATTATTCTTTATCCTCAACCTCGACTGCGACAGATATCCACTGAACACCAAAGCAGTATGGTCAGAATATAATCGGTCTCTCCGCCTATTCCTCTGTTCGTTCAATCTCCACGATGTCATCAAGCTCACAGTCGAGTGCTTTGCAGATGCGAAGCAGTACATCCGTAGTGACATTCTCATCCTTGCCGAGTTTCGCAAGAGAAGATGAACTGATGCCTGCCGCCTTTCGCAAATCCGTCTTCTTCATATCTTTGTCAATCAGTAGCTTCCACAGTTTCTTATAACTCATCTTCATTTTGAGATACCTCTTTATTCCATGACTCACCATAAAGTTCACAGTTACCATCAGACAGTTTCAATACGGTGTTGTCAGCTAATATTTTCTGAGTATCCGGCATATAAGCCGCCTGCTTGTCGAACGCTATAAACACCTGCTTTCTGCTTTGCGCGTATATTTTCATAATGCCGTCAACCGCTCCGTCACCGATATTCTTCAGAATAAGGGAGTCGTGTGCGATAGCCGGGAGTGCCGTAAGATACAGAACGGCGAGGTCGTAAATCACCATGCCCTTGTAATTGGAGCCCGTTCCGGTATCATCAGGCGTTTCAAATTTATAGCTATTGTATTCGTTAAAGTGCAAGTGTGGAGCCTTACGCGACTCCGTGAAAAGTGAGTCGTTGAATTCCTTCATCTTATCGTTGATGGAACGCTCAATGTCCGCAAGGATATCCTCGATAGCGCGTTTCAGCATTTCATCTGCCTTCTTGCGGGCATCCTGCAGGTCGGTCAACGTAAGGTAAGCCTCATTCTGTGCTTTCAATGCGTCGATGCGACCTTTGATTTCAGAGTGTTTGTCCAGAAACTCCTTGGAGAGGTTTCCGACAAAACCGAGCTGGTTGATTTGCGCCTGCAGCTCCTTTATCTGCTCCTGCAGTGCGGCGATTTCTTCTTCAACAGACTGGCGCTCTGCGGTGAACTGCTCATCGAGGATAGCCGCCAGTTTCTGATGATACTTTTCAACTTCATATAGTTTGCGGATGTTCACCTCCGGGAAAAACTCCTGCAGGGCGGACAGATCCGCTTCCGTTGGATACAAGCCGTATTCAAGGCTCATGTTCAGCAGGTTCAGCCTGCGCTGCTTGGACTGCATTTCAGTCTCAAGGCGCAGCTTACTTGCCTGCAGCTGGGACTTAATGCGGCTTTTTTCTATATCTACACCTTTTTGATCTTCCACCTGCTCGGCGGTCAGATTGTCGAGTTCCACCTGCAGGCTGCGGATTTGCGCGACATTCTCATCGTACTGCGTCTTGCCGCCAACCAAGTCGGGGACAAAGCGGTATTTCCGAGCCTCGCGATACGCCGCCAGTTTTTTCTTCTGTTCCTCAAGGCGGCCGTTGAATACCTCTACGTCCTTATATCGATCAAACAGCTTCACAAGTATGTCGATGGACTTCTGCATGCTCTCGCCGGGGAGCCCTTTGAGCGGACGGCGCTCGTCCGTATTTTCTTTACCGTAGATGCGGAAGAAACTGCTCATGGTCTCACGGAACGAAAGCCCGGAGAAGTCGATATGATATTTTTCTTTGAGCCAGTTGGCAAATTCCTGCTTTGTCCAGACATCCCCGGTCAGCTGATATCCCTCGGAACATACGTGGATATCATCGGGGGACGCAGTGTTGCGGGCAAAGTAGTACGGCTTTCCGTCAAAAGCAAAGGTGAAGAAAATCGTATGGTCACCTATATGCTTCACGCCATCGCTGGCAAGGTAAGTGTTGCCGCCGAAAACAAAATCTATGGCGAGCATTGCAGAGGATTTGCCGATGGAGTTCTCACCGTCCTCTTTGCCAAGCACAACATTAAGCCCCTCCTTGAAACGGATCGGAGGGCGAACCTGTCCTTTTTCCTTGAAGACCGGTGAGGTCATTTCTATAAGCATGAGTATACCTCCCCTTCCTCATTAATATCGACCGCACGCAACGCATACAGACAATCCATGACAGACAGGAAATCGGTAGCGTCGGACAATGATGGCCTCATCACGAGGAACAGGTCTTTCACCTCTATGGGACCGCTTTTCAGTTCTGTCAGCACCTTGGGTACCAAGTCCAAGGTGCTTGCTTTATATGAATACAGTTTATTCGGTAATTGCATCGAATACCTCGCAGCTCTGCACGAAGTAGGAGACAACAATCTGACAGTAGAGATCATCCTGCAGGGTAACACGGTGTATCTTACCCGCAATCTCGTTGAAAGTCTCCAATCGTGACTTATTTGCTTTTTTCAGCCTCTTGTAGAAAGCGTGAATCTGATCCTGTATCTCGTCATAGTCGATTTCTCCGCGCTTGTCCAGGTTCATCATGATTTCCCTTATCCGTGGGTAGTAGGTAGTAACGTACCCATTCACGGCAATGTAAAGCGCCATGTCCCGAGAGGGGCTGAGTTTCTGTTTTATCTCCTTTGGATCGAGCGACGCACCCACGAGTTCCTTCTCTCCGAGTTTCTTGACCTTTCGGATAACGCCCACGATGCCTTTTTCAAGCGGAAGGTCATCCAAGAGGTGAACGCTCTGCTTGTGAGTAGACAGTATGTTTTTGATTTCTTTCAGTTCCTTGGACAGTTTTTTGCTGTCATCCAGAAGATATGTAGCATAGCACTGCGGACACATCGCTATCAGGTTGTCCGGCGTGGCAGGTTTGCTTTTGTCTATCAGGCTGACCTCGTATGTATGAAGCGTCTTGCCTTTATTTGTGATAGTCAGCTGCTTTCCGCATCCAGGAAACGGGCAATAGCCGTCCGTTTCTCCAAGAAGATAGTCCCCGTATTTGATCTTAAGATCGGACGCAAGCTGCTGTTGCTGTTGTTTCTGCAATGCGTCCTGCGGTACAAGTCCGGCGGATTCCTGGACGATCTCAACCATCCAGCCGGAGATGGCTTCTGCAACATTGTCAGCATCAAGCGTTGCGTCATAGCCTCTCAGGTCGTCTGCAAGAAGTGTCCTCGAAGTATCGCTGTGTTCATTGATCCGCTCAACCATGACCTCCGGTGTGAGCCGGTACACGATAGAGCCTGCCAGTTTCTTGGGCAGCTTTCTTTTTGTATAACTACGGATCGTTTCGTCACTCAGTTTAACAGATGGGTCTTTGCCGGTTCCCCACTCATCCTCGGTCACAGTCGTTATCATTGCCATAAGCTCGCGGAAGAAGTACGGAACATCATCGCCATCGGCTAAATGCTTTTTCATGATAGGAAACAGCGTTTTAAATTCCACGTTGGCCTGACACTCCTTTACCAAGATTTGCACCACGACGCACCACGCTGCACCAAACCATCCCCAGATTGGCGAGGTGCATTTTCTATAATGAAAGCGACTTCTGAAACGACTGGTGTGCGGGGTCAAAAGACACCAGAAACAGTATAACATAAACGGGTTCAAAAGTCAAATAAAATATTTGCGAAAAGGACATGACAGAACTATGAACTGTACAGTATGACAGCACATCCAGAAGAAAATTTTTTCAGAGGTTAAAAATGCGGCGGATATTTTTGACTGTGACTTGAGGAATATCAAAATCCCTCGTCAAAACCGGCTGTTCATCTCCATTGGATAGTAAGGGGTTGAATTTTTCGGCAAGAAGTAGAAGGAAACCGTCAGATTTCTCCCGCTCCCAAGGCTACCTGATAGGAGCCTTACTAACAAGGTAACAAGCGGACAGACCGCTTTTACATAACAAAATATTTCAATGCCTGATTACGTATAAGGGCAAAGGATACATATATCGGACAAGCTGCTGCGGCAGCGAGAGTGCGATATGGAGTACCCTTTCTTCCTTATACCCTTTTGCAGGCTGTAAGGTCGGAGCGGCTCCTAGGGCACTCCGGCCTTTATCTGTATCTGATGCCCTTTCCCAAGAATCAGGGGAAAGGACAATCAATGAAAACCAAAAAGACAAGATGGGACAAGCGAGGCACTTACACATTTCAGTTCAATGACGGCACGAGCATTACCCTCCGTCCGGGCGAGGACGGTGTGACCGAGGCGGACATCAAAGTCCTGCACTCTCTGGACGACGCAGAGGTCTACAACAACATCAAGAATAGCCGTCCTCCGATGACGGAAGCGGAGAAAGCGGCAAAAAAGAAGTGGGAGGCGGAACATCCTGGTGAGCGGTATCCGGCGAACTGGAACCTGTCCTTTGATTACATGGCAGGAGACGACGGCGATGAGGACAAGCTGGACAAGAGCCGCATTTTATCCGAGACCTGTACCTACATGGAAACGGAGGACGAGAGCGAAAAGGAGATGCTCGACCGCATCCTGTGGTTCCTGACCGACATCCAGCGCGAGGTCTACCGTCTAGTGAAGATCGTGGGACATACGCAGACTGAGGCGGCAGACATCCTGGGGACAAGCATTCCGAATATCAACAAGCATCTGAAGAAAGCGATGGATCGGATTGAAGAACAGAAAGAAAAAATGTGATTTTTCCGGGCGGGGTTAAAATCCCGCCCATTTTCTTTGACTGTGACTTGTAAGGCAGATGACCTTACAGAAAGCGAGGTGACACATGGCAATGAAACACAGAATCACCATCAATGTCACTGATCCGAACGGAAAGAAGGCTGCTGTGCTTCGCGGGGCGGATATGAAGCTCCCTGCAAGGCTTGTGAGGTTCCTCTTCGGGGACTTCCAGCAGGTCTACCTCCTCTCACCGGGGCAGACAGTCGAATCCGTGAACATCAGTGAGGTCAAGGAAGGAGGAAAAACGGATGTCAAAAATGAGCCAACTTGCAGCAGAACTTGATGAGCTGCGCCACTGCGGTGAGATCCTGATCGGCATTTCCGACACGCTCCGCGAGATGTTCAGCAGCGGCGAGGAATTGCCGGAGGCACAGGAAACACCTGCGGAGAAACCGAAGGACAAGGCAAAGGCAACGAAGACCGCTCCGGCAAAGGAGCCTGAGACGCCTTCGGAGCTGGAAAAGCAGCTCACCCTTGCGGACGTCAGGGCAGTGCTTGCCGAGAAGTCCAGAGCCGGGTTCACCGAGGAGGTCAAGGCGCTGATCGCAAAGCACGGCGTGGACAGGCTGTCGGAAGTACCGGAGTCGGAGTATGTGGCTTTGCTTGCGGACACGGAGGTGCTGGGATGAGTGAGAAGAAACACGCGGTGCTTTCCGCATCCTCGGCGCACAGGTGGCTTGCCTGTCCGCCTTCCGCTTTGGCCTGTGCCGGGGTGAAGGATACCGCAAGCGAGTATGCCCAGCAGGGCACGGACGCGCACAACCTCTGCGAGTATAAGCTGCTGAAATCCCTGGGGCAGAAAGCCGAGGGCCCGACCGAGAACCTCACCTATTTCGATGAGGAGATGGCGGACTGTTCGGATGCCTATGCGGAGTTCGTGCAGGAGCAGGTCGAGGCGGCAAAGCAGAAATGCGCCGATCCCATCGTTCTGGTGGAGCAGCGGCTTGACTTCTCCGAGTATGTGCCGGAGGGCTTCGGCACCGGGGACTGCGTCATCGTCGGTGACGGGACGCTCTCGGTGATCGACTTCAAGTACGGTGTGGGCATCGTGGTCAAGGCTGAAAGAAATCCGCAGATGATGTGCTATGCGCTTGGCGCACTGGCGCTGTTTGACGGAATCTACGATATCGACACGGTATCCATGACCATCTTCCAGCCGAGGCGCGAGAACGTCAGCACATACACCATTTCCAAGGAGGAACTGCTCACCTGGGCAAAGGAGGTGCTTGCACCGACCGCAGAGCTTGCCGCCAAGGGCGAGGGCGAATACTGCGCCGGGGAACACTGCCAGTTCTGCAAGGTAAAAGCCACCTGCAGGAAACGGGCGGAATATAACCTGGAGCTTGCCCGTTACGACTTCGATCCTCCCGCCAACCTGGAGGATGCTGAAATCGAGGCAGTCCTCGCAAAGGCGGATGAACTGATCTCCTGGGCGGGCGACGTGAAGGAGTTTGCACTTCAGGCAGCTCTGCAGGGAAAGCAGTGGCAGGACTGGAAGGTGGTCGAAGGACGTTCCAACAGGAAGTACAAAAACGATGATGCCGTCGCTCAGACGGTGAAAAACGCCGGATACGATCCCTATGAACATAAGGTTCTGGGAATTACGGCAATGACCAAGCTGCTCGGCAAGGGCAGATTTGAAGAACTGCTCGGCGCTCTTACCTATAAGCCGCAGGGCAAACCGACATTAGTGCCGATCACGGACAGGCGTCCGGTCATGAATACGGCAGCAGAAGATTTTAAAGAAGATTAAGGAGGACAATACTATGTCAAAGAATTTCGTAAATCCCACCAAGGTCATCACTGGACCCAACACCAGATGGAGCTATGCGAATGTCTGGGAGGCCAAGAGCATTAACGGCGGAGCGCCGAAGTTCAGCGTGAGCCTCATTATCCCGAAGTCCGATACCAAGACCATTGAGAAGATCAAGGCGGCAATCCAGGCAGCCTACGAGGAGGGCGAGTCCAAGCTCAAGGGCAATGGCAAGACCGTACCCGCGCTCTCCGTGCTGAAGACACCTCTGCGTGACGGCGACCTTGAGAGACCCGACGATGAGGCGTATGCAAACAGCTACTTCGTGAACGCCAACTCCGGCACAGCGCCCGGCATCGTGGATGCGGACAGACAGCCTATCATCGACCACTCCGAGGTTTACTCCGGCGTATACGGCCGCGCCAGCATCAACTTCTATGCGTTCAACTCCAACGGCAACAAGGGTATCGCCTGCGGTCTGAACAATCTCCAGAAGATGCGTGACGGTGAGTCTCTCGGCGGCAAGACCCGTGCGGAGGATGATTTCGCGGACGATGGCGAGGACTTCCTCGACTGATCCTGAATAATGGCGGACGGCGGGAAACCGCCGTCTGTCACATAGCGAGGTAAATGAAAATGGTTAGTGAAGTGTTTAATTTCCTGTGTTCCGCGCTCGTTGTCCTTCTGCTTGCGGAGGTTGCCACTCTGGTCTTTGTCAGCGTACACGAGGCGTTCCGTGAGAAGCGGGAGCAGATGCGCCGGTACTACAGGAACAAGCGCAATCAGAAAAACGACAAGTAGTGCGGACGGGGCGGCAGGGGTTATCTTTGCCGCCCTTTTGAAAAGGATGGTGCATATGAAAACATTGAGTATCGATTTGGAGACCTACAGCAGCAATGACCTGCAGAAGTGCGGCGTTTACAAGTATGCAGAGGCTCCCGATTTTGAAATATTGTTGTTCGGCTATTCTGCGGACAGCGGTCCTGTTGAGGTAGTTGACCTTACCTCTGGCGAGAAGATACCGCAGACGGTCATCGATGCCCTTACGGACAATTCAGTTATCAAGTGGGCGTACAATTGTCAGTTCGAGAGGGTGTGTCTCTCCCGCTATCTGTCCGATCGTGGCGTAAGCCTTGATCCGTTCCATGACCGCCACGAACTGTCCACGGAGATGGCGAGATTCTTGAATCCCGAAAGCTGGCGCTGCTCCATGATCTGGTCGGCATACATGGGACTTCCCCGTTCGCTTGAGTCGGTTGGCGCTGTCCTCGGTCTTGAGGAACAGAAGCTGAAGGAAGGCAAGGAACTGATCCGTTATTTCTGCGTCCCCTGCAAGCCGACCAAGGCAAACGGCGGCAGGACGAGAAATCTGCCTGTCCACGATCCTGACAAGTGGGAAATGTTCAAGAAATACAATAAGCGCGATGTGGAAACAGAGATGGCGATACAGAAAAGGCTCGCCAATTATCCCGTGCCGGACTTCGTATGGGATGAGTTCCATATCGACCAGGAGATCAACGACCGTGGCATCATGCTCGATATGGACGTGGTCACGAACGCTATTAACTTTGATGAACGCTCCAAGGGAGAGCTGGCTCAAGCCATGCAGGAACTGACCGATCTTGAGAATCCCAATTCCGTGGTGCAGATGAAGCAGTGGCTTGCGGATAACGGCATGGAGGTGGATTCCCTCGGAAAGAAAGAGGTCACTTCCATGCTGAAGACCGCTCCACCGAAACTGGCAGAGGTGCTGACGCTCCGGCAGCAGCTTGCCAAGTCCTCCGTGAAGAAATACCAGGCAATGCAAAATTCTGTCTGTGCTGATAACAGGTGCCGCGGGATGTTTGCTTTCTATGGAGCCAACAGGACGGGCAGGTTCGCCGGGCGTATCGTGCAATTGCAGAATCTGCCTCAAAACCACATCCCCGATCTGGCGGAAGCCCGCTCCCTTGTGAAGTGCGGCAATTATGAGGCGTTGGAACTACTGTATGAGAATGTGCCGGAGGTGCTGTCGGAACTGATCCGCACGGCGTTTGTGCCGAAACCGGGGTACAAGTTCATCGTATCGGACTTTTCCGCTATTGAGGCTCGTGTGCTGTCCTGGCTTGCCGGGGAACAGTGGCGGATGCAGACCTTTGCCGAGGGCGGGGACATCTACTGCGCCACAGCGGAGAGGATGTTCCATTGCAGGGTGGTCAAGCACGGCGAGAACGGTGAGCTGCGTCAGAAGGGCAAGCAGTGCGAATTGTCCTGCGGTTACGGTGGATCTGTCGGCGCGCTGAAAGCGATGGGCGCTTTGGAAGCCGGAATGCAGGAGGATGAACTAAAACCGCTGGTAGACGCTTGGCGGTCTGCCAATCCGAAAATCGTGGAGTTCTGGTGGGATGTCGACCGTGCGGTCATGAAGACTGTTCGGGAGCGAGTTCCCACAAGGGTAAAGAACATCCGATTCTCCTGGAAGAGCGGGATGCTGTTTATCACGTTACCCTCCGGCAGACAGCTTGCCTATGTAAAGCCAAGGATCGGAGAGAACCAGTTCGGCGGTGATTGCGTGACGTACATGGGTGTCGGCGGCACGAAAAAGTGGGAGCGGCTGGAAAGCTACGGTCCCAAGTTCGTGGAGAACATCGTACAGGCGATTTCGAGGGATATCCTCATGTATGCCATGAAAACGCTGCGGTGCTGCAGCATCGTTGCCCATGTTCATGACGAACTAATCATAGAGGCGGACAAGCGGATGTCGCTTGATGCCGTATGTGAACAGATGGGACGGACGCCGTCCTGGGCAGAGGGCTTGTTGCTCCGCGCGGATGGATACGAGACCGATTTTTATAAAAAAGACTGATAGTTTTTTTCGGGCGGGGTTAAAATCCCGCCTTTTTTCTTTGACTGTGACTTGAAGGGGCAATGGCTCCTTACGAATCACGGAAGGAGGACTATCAGATGGATGTATTGGAGATTCGCTATGAGAACGGATACATGACGATCAACGTTCCTGTGTATTTCCCATGCCTCCAGAAACAAGCAAGGAAGCTCTTCCCGATGATAAAGCGTTACTGCACCGGAAAGGACAGGGCGGCGCTCGGCCGTTACCTGTATCTTCTCCGGGCTTTTTTGCAGGCGCAGATGGAAACGGGAGACGGCTTTTCCGGCGTGCCGCCCGATTGGGAGTACGGCAGCAGGTTCGTCACATACAGCGTGACGGAACGAAAATCGCTCTATAAGCGGGCAGACAGTAACTACAGGCTTTATTGCAAATTGGAGGTAGACGACGAATGGATGAAATGAAGTACAACAGCGAGGGATATTACGATCCCACCACTTACGAGGCACTTATGAAGATCGAGCAGGAGGAACGCGCCGCAAGGAAAGCGGCGAACTACCGTCCGCTCGTGTATATCTGCTCCCCTTATGCCGGGGATGTGGAAAAGAACACCTGCAGGGCAAGAAACTACAGCCGCTTTGCTGTGGTCAAGGGAGCGATCCCGATTGCTCCCCACCTGCTCTTCCCGCAGTTTATGTCCGAGGATACGGAACGCAGCCTTGCGCTCTTTATGGGCGGTGTGCTTCTTGGTAAATGCGATGAGGTGTGGGTGTTCGGCAACAGGATAACGGCCGGTATGCGAGAGGAAATCGATAAGGCGGAACGGATGAAAAAGAAGATCCGCCGTTTTTCGGAAGAACTGGAGGAGGAAGAAGTCAATGTCAATTACGCTGGATAAGTTTGTGCAAATAGAATGCCCGGTCTACAGCGATCCCTCCGACCCCAGAGTGAGGCAGTGGTGCAGGCATTGGGAATCAAGACCTGGATTTGACAGGTTGGATACGATCCGTGTCACAGAGCCGGAAGCTGACAAGTTTGTAGACCCTCTGCGGGAGATGAAGATGGACAGCGTTACGTTGATGGAACAACCGGCTCTCAGGGAATTTGAACTGGTAGTTCGTGATTCGATTCCTTCGATGAATATGACAGTCGTCCGGTACAGAAAAACCATTCTGCCGGCGGATTCGTTTATCGTACCGCTCGATAATGGACATCGAATCGAGTTGACTCCGTATATCGATGCATTCATGTCTTTCCGCAATGCTACCGAAGTGGACTCCGTTATGAGCATCTTTACATTTCGGGTGTGGGATAAAGACGAAAACGTGATAGGAACAGGCACGATGCAAAAGGAATTCTGGAGGAATCATGATCTTCTGCTCAATTACTCCATTGACAAGGATTATTCCTTGTTTACCGAAACCATGCGTGATATCAAGCTGGTCTATCTCGGTATCCAGAAAGCCATGTATGACAAGCCCGTCATCTTCATGGAAACATCCGGCAATGCGATGCCGCAGACTCAAAGCACGGGGAGAAAAAGGCAGAATCGCAGGAAGGCCAAAATCGCCAAGGTGATTTGTGTCAATCAAGAGGAACTGAAGAAATACGCAGAACCACACAGACACATGACCTGTCCCTGCTGGGGTGTTATCGGGCATTGGCGAACATACAGAAGTGGCAAACAGGTATGGATTGCCCCATATCGCAAAGGAAAAAAGCGCGGCGACTACGCTGCCTATGAGCCGAAAGATTACGAGTGCGTAAAGGAGGAGACAGTATGAAACTGACAATCTACACGGCGAACTGCTGTGACAAGAAGAACAATACGATTTATCCCAACAAGTGCATTATCGACAACGAGGAGGATTTCTGCGCCGCTATCGCTTATGACCATGTCTGTGCACAGTACAGAAAATCGCATCGTAGTATAGAGGATTTTATCTCTGCGGACTGCTCGCCGTTCGACAATGACAATGACCACTCTGACGATCCGGCAGACTGGATCTACCCGGAGGATTACGAGGAGATGCTGCCCGATGTGCCTTATATCGTGGTGCCGAGCCGCCACAACATGAAGCCGAAGGACGGCAAGTCGGCGAGGCCGAGAAATCACATCTATTTCCCTCACGACCTTATCACGGACAGTGATGAGTATAAGGCACTAAAAGAGGCGGTCATTGCGAAATTCCCATTCTTTGATGACAACGCTATGGACGCCGCAAGGTTCGTATTCGGTCACCCGACCGATGAAATCATCTGGCATGAGGGCGACCTGACGATTGACTGCATTGTGAAACCTCAGAAAACAAAAAAGGCTCCGCAGCCGGAAAAAGGCATCCCGCAGGGACAGAGAAATTCCACGATGTCCCGTTTCGCAGGGCGAATCGTGAAGCGGTACGGTGCTACCGACAGGGCTTACGACATTTTCATTGAGGAATCGAAAAAATGCAATCCTCCGCTCGATGATGAGGAATTGCAGGTAATTTGGGGCAGTGCCTGCAAGTTCGCAAAGAAGGTGCAGTCGCAGGAGGGATATGTGCCGCCGGAGGAATACGAGTTTCACGGCGAATCTCTGAAGCCTTCCGACTACTCCGATATCGGACAGGCTAAAGTCATCTCAAGAGAATATGGGGACGAGCTGCGTTTTACGGTCGCTACTGACTATCTGCGGTATGATGGCTCCTCCTGGGTGGAGTCCAAGCAGAAGGCGGTCGGCGCAGTGGAGGAATTCCTTGATCTGCAGCTTGAGGACGCCAGGGACGAAGTTCGCAATGCCCTGGCTGCGCTCGTCACCTCCGGCGTTGACGAAGGTGAGGCTAAAAACGGTGGAAAAAAGTTTGCAGCGTCCCTTGAGGGGGAGCAGATGAAACTGTATGAGAAGTACCTGCTCGCCGTAGCCTATAAGGCGTTCGTCATGAAGCGCAGGGATATGAAATACATCGTTTCAGCGATGCAGGCGGCAAAACCCATGCTGGAGATGAGCCCGTCCGATCTCGATAGGGACGGTTTTCTGCTGAATACGCCGGACGGCACTTACGACCTGCGAAAGGGTATGGACGGAAAGCAGCCTCACAGTGCGGAGGACTTTATCACCAAAATGACGGCATTTTCTCCCGATGATGACGGTAAGGACGAATGGCTTGCCGCAGTTGATCTCATTTTCCAGTCTGATTCAGAGCTTATTGACTATGTGCAGCAGACGGCCGGACTTTGCGCAATTGGGAACGTTTACCGCGAGGAGATGGCAATTTCCTACGGTGTGGGAAGCAACGGAAAGTCTACCTTCTGGAATTCGGTCGCCGGCGCTCTCGGCACATACAGCGGCAACATTTCCGCCGATACGCTGACGGTCGGCTGCAAACGAAATGTAAAGCCGGAACTGGCGGAGGCGAAAGGCAAGCGCCTGCTGATCGCGGCAGAGCTTGAGGAAGGAATGCGCCTGAACACCTCCACGGTCAAGCAGCTCTGCTCCACGGATGAGATATTCGCCGAGAAGAAGTACAAGGACCCGTTCTCGTTCAAACCGAGCCATACCCTTGTGCTGTACACTAACCATCTGCCGAAAGTAGGCGCGATGGATGACGGTATCTGGCGCAGACTGATTGTGATCCCCTTTAACGCAAAAATTACGGGCAGGAGCGACATCAAGAATTACTCGGAGTATCTGCTGGCGACTTCCGGTCCGTACATCATCAAATGGATCATCGAGGGTGCGAAGAAAGCCATTGACAATGGCTTCCAGCTTAAAAAGCCAAAGGTGGTGCAGGATGCCATCAATAAATATAAGAGCGACAACGACTGGCTCTCGCATTTCTTCAATGAATGCTGTGAGCTTGATCCCGGACTTGAGGAAAAGTCGGGCGAAGTCTACCAGGCGTATCGTGCATACTGCGCGAGGGTCGGTGATTTCACGAGAAGCACGACCGAGTTCTATAACGCTCTGGATGCGCGTGGTATCAGGCGCAGGAGAACAGCGAAGAGCAATATGCTGGTCGGGCTGAAGCTCGTGAACACGGAAGACTTTTAGCATAGGTGTGGAGGTCTTGGAAGTCCCGGTATAAAACCCCTTTAGGGCAGAAATTTTCTTAAAAAAACCTTATATAGAGGAGTTTAGGAACAGACCTCCAAGACCTCCACTTTAACGGAATCGGAGGTGCAATATGAGAGAAAAAACAATCGAACACGATCTTGTGATGGAAGTCAAGCGTGTCGGTGGTCTGGCTTTGAAGTTCGTATCGCCGGGATTCGACGGGGTGCCAGACAGATTGGTGCTTCTGCAAGGCGGCAAAATGGGGTTCGTGGAAGTGAAAGCACCGGGTAAACACCCACGCCCTTTGCAGGAGGCGCGACACAGGCTTCTGCGGTGTCTGGGCTTCAAGGTGTATGTCCTGGACGATGCGGAGCAGATTGGAGGGATCATTGATGATATTAAAAATCAAATGTGACTGGTGCGGCAGGTTATTTGAGCGCGACGCGGCATCTCTTAAGGGAAAGAAGCACCACTTTTGTTGTAGGAAGTGTGTCGCAGATTACAGCAGCAAGCTGAAGAATCCCACCGGATATGCCGACCTGAAAGATTATAGCAATATTAGTTCACACATGACTGCTTTGAACAGAGAACTGAACCCGCAACGTATGACTGATACGGTTCGCGCTAAGCTGAGAGAATCACATATGAACAGCGGGCAAGGAAAAACATACACAAAGCGGTATGGCAGACACGAACACCGGGTGGTAGCCGAGGAAATACTTGGACGTAAACTGAAACCTGGGGAAACGGTACACCACATGGACGGCAACAAAAGGAATAACAGACCCGAGAATATCCGTATTTTCCGTTCCCAATCGGAACATGCAAAGTATCATGCGGAAATGAACTGGTTCTTAAAAGAAATTGAAAAACTGGATGCAGAGGAAGGAGGTGATGCCGAATGAAGTTCATACCACATAATTATCAAAGCTATGCGATTGACTATATCGAGAAAAATCCGATAGCCGCAGTTCTGTTGGATATGGGCTTGGGTTGAGGCAAGACGAGCATCACGCTGACGGCTCTTAACGACCTTCTGTTTGACAGCTTTGAGGTGCATAAAGTACTTGTCGTGGCACCTTTAAGAGTCGCCAGGTTTACATGGTCTGCGGAGATCGAGAAATGGGAACATCTGAGCGGACTTCAGTATTCCGTGGCAGTCGGAACAGAGAAGGAGCGGCTGGAAGCCCTGCAGAGACAGGCGGACATCTACATCATCAACCGCGAGAACGTGCAGTGGCTGATTGAGAAAAGCGGCATTCCCTTTGACTTCGACATGGTGGTGATCGATGAGCTTTCGTCATTCAAGAACCACCAGGCAAAGCGGTTCAGGAGCCTTATGAAGGTAAGACCGAGGGTAAAACGAATCGTGGGGCTTACGGGAACGCCGAGCAGTAACGGTCTGATGGATCTCTGGGCGGAGTTCAGATTGCTTGACATGGGACAGCGGCTTGGACGGTTCATCGGGCAGTACCGGACGGCATATTTCAAGCCGGATAAGGTCAACGGTCCCATCGTCTACAGCTACAAGCCTCTGCCGGATGCCGAAAAGCAGATATACGGCAAAATATCCGACATCACGATTTCCATGAAATCAACCGACCATCTGAAAATGCCGGAGCTGGTCAGTTCAAAGCATACGGTGTACCTATCGGAGGATGAGCGGAAACGGTACGAGGATATGAAAGCAGAACTGATCCTTCAGCTGCCGGAGGGTGAAGTGACAGCTGCCAATGCCGCAGCCCTTTCGGGGAAACTCTCCCAGATGGCGAACGGAGCCGTCTATTCTGATGATGAGTCGGTGGTGAAGATCCACGACCGCAAGCTGGACGCCCTGGAGGACATCATTGAGTCGGCGAACGGCAAACCGCTGCTTGTGGCGTACTGGTATAAGCATGACCTTGAGAGGATCACGGCAAGGCTTACGGAAATCAAGGTTCTCTTTGCCAAGCTGGACACGGACTCCAGTATCCGGAAATGGAATGCCGGGGAGCTTCCCGTAGCACTCATACATCCGGCATCGGCGGGACACGGGCTGAACCTGCAGAGTGGCGGCAGCACCATTGTGTGGTTCGGGCTTACCTGGAGCCTTGAACTGTATCAGCAGACGAACGCAAGACTGTGGCGGCAGGGGCAGACGGCCGGGACTGTGGTGGTGCAGCACATCATCACGGAGGACACGATTGACGGACGGATCATGAAAGCCCTGTCCGAAAAGGACAGCACACAATCTGCGTTGATCGAAGCCGTGAAAGCCGACCTTCAGCTGTGACGGCATCTATGACAATCTATGGAGACAATCATGGCCAATCCGAGGGGAACAACAATTTCTTATTCGGAGGTAGACACCATGACTGTAGTTTGGAAGTATCTGGACAAAAGAGCCGGAGCTGTCGCAGCGCTTAAGGATTTCGGCAGCATGAAGTTCATCATCGAGAACACGGATGATGAGATCAAAGCGGCGTATGACAAGATGTCGAGCGTCAGCGGCGTCCGTTATGACGGAATGCCGCATGTGAGGAATCTCCACGCCGCAGAGGACAGGATCATCAATGCCATCGAGGAGATCGATGTGCTGAAGGAGCGTTACAGGCAGGCGGTGGAATACATGGACTGGTTCGTTCCCGCATGGGAGCAGCTGTCGGAGGATGACCGTTATGTGCTGGACACCTTCTACAGTGAGGACAACGAGTACGGCAACAGCGTGGTTGATGACATCGCGGAGTATTTCCATATCGAGAGGGCATCCGCTTACCGCAGGAAGAACCGCGCTATCGACAAGCTGACCGTCCTGCTGTTCGGCAAGCCTTAAACCCTTGTCCACTTTCTGAGACGATTTATCTATAATGGCGTGTTATACTGATATCGTAAAATAGTGGGCGGAGCCTCATGGGAGAAATCCTGTGGGGCTTTCTTTATGCCCGGAAAGCGAGGTGGAAGGATGCCACGAAAACCAAAGCGTCCCTGCCGCTACCCCGGCTGTCCGAACCTTACGGACGGTGTTTATTGTGAGGAACATGCAAAACAAATGGAACAGCACTATGAGAAGTTCCAGCGTGGCTACTCACCCGGCAAGCGTTATGGGCGTGCCTGGACACGCATCCGTCACCGGTACGCAAGCAAGCATCCTCTTTGTGAGATGTGTATGAAGGAAGGACGGTATGTTGCGGTTGAGGAAGTCCACCACATCGTACCGCTGTCGGAAGGCGGAACGCATGAGGAGTCAAACCTTATGAGCCTGTGCCGTTCCTGTCACGAGAAAATACACAAAGAACGTGGTGATCGATAGATTCGGAGGTGAACCATGAAATGAAGCAAATACCAGGTTTTCCAGATTACTACGCAGATGAATCTGGAGAAATATACTCCGTCCGAACAGGTTCTCTTCGCTGTTTACCCAAGCGATTGCATCAAGGGTATTTCAGAGTGAATCTCCGAGACAGGAGCCATCCGGTTAGGCAACATACATTCTATGTTCATACGCTGATTCTTAACACCTATGTTGGTACAAAGCCGATGGGTTATGTTTGCAGGCATTTGAACGGTAATTCGTTGGATAACAGATTATCAAATCTGTGTTGGGGAACAGTCAAAGAGAATGTCCATGATTCTATCAGGCATGGAACAGCGGTCTGCTTAAGGCACGGAGAGAATGCAGTAGCGTCCAAACTGATGCATGATGATGTACAAACAATAAGAAAAATGTATGAGGAAGGACACTTGCAGAAAGAGATCGCAGGTGTCTTTTCTATTTCACAACATCATGTGAGTGACATCGTAAATGGAAAAGCACGGTGCTGCGACCAAGAGGGGTAAGGGGGTAAAAATCTCTACGAGGGGCTTCTGCGGAAAACGGCGTGGGGTCTCGCGTGAAAAATCGCGCTTTCAAACGGGGTATTTACCCCAATCTCAGAACGGGAGGTGAAACTGTGGCAAAAGACGGTACGAACAGGGGTGGCGCACGGGTCGGCGCCGGTGCGAAAAAGAAACCCCTGGCGGATAAGATCGCGGACGGCAATCCCGGCAGACGGAAGTTGACTGTCATCGACTTTGAAAACACAGCCGATTTAGAAGGTCAGCCCATGCCGAAGCCATCCGCCATGCTCTCCGCCACGCAGAAGGACGGCAAGACGCTGGTCGCCGCCGAAATCTACGAATCCACCTGGAAGTGGCTGGCGGAGCGCGGCTGTGCGTCGCTGGTCTCGCCCCAGCTTCTGGAGCGGTATGCCATGAGCGTGGCGCGCTGGATTCAGTGCGAGGAGGCGGTCACCGAATACGGCTTCCTTGCCAAGCACCCTACCACGGGCAACGCCATCCAGAGTCCTTATGTGGCGATGAGCCAGAACTTTATGTCGCAGACAAACCGCCTGTGGATGGAAATCTACCAGATCGTCAAGGAGAACTGCTCCAGCGAATACGGCGGAGCGACACCACAGGACGATGTGATGGAACGTCTGCTTCAGGCCCGCAAGGGCAAATCTTAAGAAATGGAGACTGACCTATGAGTAAACAATATCTGACCGCAGAGAGCGTGTGCGCCGGACACCCGGACAAGCTCTGCGACTTCATCGCCGACAGCATCCTCGATGCCTGCCTGCGGAAAGACCGTTCGTCCCGTGTGGCCTGCGAGGTCATGGCGACCGGTCATAAGATCATCGTGGCCGGCGAGATCACCTGCGCCAAGCGTGTGGACATCCGCTTTGTCGTGCGGGAAGCTCTGCGCGACATCGGCTACAACCCCTATGCGTTTCTGATTTATGTGTATGTGCATAAGCAGAGCGCGGATATCGCGGACGGCGTGGACCGTGCGCTGGAATCCCGGAGCGGCGACACCACGCGGTATTCCATGCTGGGAGCCGGCGACCAGGGTACCGTCTACGGTTACGCCACAGACGAGACCCGCGAGTACCTTCCACTCCCGCTCGTCCTGGCGCACGGCATCTGCAAGCGTGTGGATTCCGTTCGCAGGGATAATGTCATCAAGGGCATCAAGCCGGACGGCAAGGCCCAGGTCACCATCGAATACGAGGACGGCAAACCGAAGCGCGTGGCAAGCATCGTGGTTTCGGTGCAGCACAGCGCCGACAAGGATATGAATACGCTCCGCAGCGAACTCATCTCCGAGGTGCTGCATCCCGTGTTCAAGGACTTTCCTTTTGATGGGGACACAGAGATCCTCGTCAATCCGAGCGGCCGATTCGTCAAGGGCGGTCCCGCTGCCGACACCGGGCTGACCGGCAGAAAGCTGATGGTGGACACCTACGGCGGTCTTGCCGCGCACGGCGGCGGCGCTTTCTCCGGCAAGGACCCCACGAAGGTGGATCGGAGCGGCGCTTACATGGCGCGTTACATTGCGAAGAACCTGGTCTGGAGCGGTCTCGCCAAGAGGTGCGAGGTCGCTCTTTCTTATGCCATCGGCAAGGCGGACCCTGTCGCGGTATCCGTGAACAGCTTTGGCACCAGCGAATACTCTGACGAGCGGCTCTGCGATGCCGTGAAAAAGGTGTTCTGCCTGCGTCCCGCGGCCATCATCGATCAGCTTCGGCTGCGCTCCGCCATCTATGCGGACACCGCCGCCTACGGTCATTTCAACTCTGTGCTGTTCCCCTGGGAGAGCGGCACTGACAGGTACAAGGAACTGAGAAAGGCGGTGGCGGAGCATGACGATTGAAACCATCAAGGTCGAGCGGCTCCTTCCCGCCGACTACAATCCCCGCAAGGACCTCAAGCCTGGGGACGCCGAGTATGAGAAGCTCAAACGCTCCATCGAGCAGTTCGGCTATGTGGAGCCGGTCATCTGGAACAAGACCACCGGGCGCGTGGTCGGCGGACACCAGCGGCTGAAGGTGCTGCTGGATATGGGCATCACCGAAGTCGAGTGCGTGGTCGTGGAGATGGACGAGGAGAAAGAAAAGGCTCTCAACATCGCCCTCAACAAAATCTCCGGCGAATGGGACAAGGACAAGCTGGCTCTGCTGATCTCCGACCTGCAGGGTACGGACTTCGATGTTTCCCTCACCGGCTTTGAACCCGCCGAAATCGACGCGCTGTTCAAGGATACCCTCAAGGACGGCGTCAAGGAGGACGACTTCGATGTGGACGCCGAACTCCAGAAGCCGACCGTCACCCGGCTGGGCGATGTGTGGACGCTGGGACGGCACCGCCTGGTCTGCGGCGACAGCACCAAGGCCGAGACCTTCGACCTGCTCATGGCTGGAAAGAAGGCGAACCTCGTCGTGACCGACCCGCCCTACAACGTGAACTACGAGGGCAGCGCCGGAAAGATCAAGAACGACAACATGGCGGACGAGGCGTTTTACAACTTCCTCCTCGCCGCTTTCAAGAACACCGAGGCGATGATGGCGGATGACGCCAGCATCTATGTGTTCCACGCGGACACCGAGGGGCTGAACTTCCGCCGCGCCTTTGCCGACGCCGGATTCTATCTCTCCGGGACGTGTATCTGGAAGAAACAGTCGCTGGTGCTGGGGCGCTCTCCGTACCAGTGGCAGCACGAGCCTGTGCTGTTTGGCTGGAAGAAGAAAGGCAGGCACCAGTGGTACACGGGCCGGAAAGAGTCCACCATTTGGGAGTTCGACAAGCCCAAGAAGAACGGCGACCATCCGACCATGAAGCCGATCCCGCTCCTGGCGTATCCCATCATGAACTCATCCATGAGCAACACCCTGGTGCTGGACCCCTTCGGCGGTTCCGGCTCCACCCTCATCGCCTGTGAGCAGACCGACCGCTCTTGCTTCACCATCGAACTGGACGAGAAGTTCTGCGACGTCATCGTGAAGCGGTACATCGAGCAGGTCGGCTCGGATGCGGAGGTCTCCGTCCAGCGGGACGGGCTGACCTATGCCTATGCGGAGATCGCCGGCGCGGACGATGAGGACGAACAGATCCCGCTGTTCTGAGGAGGTTCCGCATGAAAGAAAATACACGACTGACCCTCGGCAGCCTGTTTGACGGCTCCGGGGGTTTTCCCTTGGCGGGACTGCTTTGCGGCATCACCCCGGTCTGGGCTTCGGAGATCGAGCCGTTTCCCATCCGGGTGACCACAAAGCGCCTGCCTTTTATGAAACACTACGGCGACATCTCACAGATGGACGGCGGCAGGATCGAACCCGTGGACATCATCACCTTCGGCTCTCCGTGTACCGACATGAGCATCGCCGGCAAGCGGAGCGGCTTGGACGGTCAGCAGTCCGTCCTCTTTTACCAAGCCATCCGCATCATCAAGGAAATGAGGTGTGCCACCAATGGCAAATATCCAAGATACATCTGCTGGGAGAACGTGCCGGGCGCATTCTCCTCGAATAAAGGCGAGGACTTCAAGGCGGTCCTCGACGCGGTCATCGGCGTTGTCGAGCCGGATGCCCAGGTGCCTATGCCTGAGAAAAAACTCTGGCCCTACGCCGACATCTACATGGGTGACGGATGGAGCCTTGCGTACCGCACTCTTGACGCGCAATATTGGGGAGTTCCCCAGCGAAGAAAACGCATCTTCCTTGTCGCAGATTTTGCAGCCGACAGTGCCGGACAGATACTATTTGAGTCCGAAGGCTTGTCAGGGTATTCTGCGGAGAGCTTCCGCTCGTGGCAAAGAACTGCCGGAAGTGCTGCGGCTTGCTCTGGAGCGGCAGGCGGCATCTGCCTGAACGACCAGGGCGGCATCCGCATGGAGGTTTCCCATGAGATTGCGGGAACCCTCCGCGCCGAGACACACGGCCACGCTCCCTGCGTGGTGGATGCGGCCGGCTTCAACACCGAGCATTCCGCAGAGAGCCGCTCCATCGGCTACGAGGAGGAGCGGTCGCCCACCATCCGTGCGGGCAAGGTACCCGCGGCGGTCTATGAGAACCATAGTCAGGACACGAGATACACCGGGCCGCTGGACGTGGCTCCGACCGTCTCATCCAACTACGGCATGGGCGGCAACAACCAGCCCTTCGTCGTGAAGGACGAGGACACGCCCAAGACGCTGAAGATCCGCTCCGGCTGCGAGGGCGGCGGCAAGGGCGCGCTCATCCAGGAGGACAAGTCCGCGACCCTGTCCTGCAATAACGACCAGACGGTGTTCGTGCCGAAAGCCTACGGCATCTGCTCCAAGGCGTCCCACGCCATGATGTCGGACAATCCCCACAGCGGGATCTACGAGGCGGACACCTCCCGGACGCTGGACGCCAACGGCGGGAACCCCGGCTGCAACCAGGGCGGCATCGCCGTGGTGGAAAGCTACTCCATCCAAGGCTCCATGATCGGGCGGGAGGATAAGAACGGTCCCCAGGGCGACGGCGTGAACGAGGATGTCTCTTTCACATTGAACACGGTCGACCGCCACGCGGTCTACGCCATGACCACGGGCAGCTACACCCAGGTCGAGGAAGAAACCGCGCCGACGCTGATGGCGAGGGATTTCAAAGACCCGGCGACCGTCAGCTGCGGATACACGGTGCGGCGGCTCACTCCCACCGAGTGCGCCAGACTGCAGGGCTTCCCGGACTGGTGGTGTTCCGACCTCGGAACAGCCGAGCCTACGATGGATGACCTCCGGCATTGGTACGCCGTCTTTGAAACGCACCGCCGTGTCACCGGTTCCGCAGCAAAACCGAGGACGCTCAAGCAGATCGCCAAGTGGCTGAAAGACCCGTACACCGACGCCGCCGAATATAAAATGTGGGGAAACGGAGTGGCGCTGCCGTGCGTCTATTTCGTGCTGGCGGGTATTGTGTTATCTACACAACTATCCCCGCGATAATTCTACAAGGTCGGGTGGATAATTGACTTGCTATTCCGGGCGTGTAGAGTGAATATGTGACTACCAAAAAACAAGGAGGTACTCACAATGGAAATCAAGTACAACGTAACAGGCGCACGCCGCAAGGAACTGGTCAAGGTCATCTCGGACACCACGGGAGCCAGGGCGGAATACAAGTTCATGCCCACCTGCAACTACGAGATCGACTACTTCACGGTCACCAAGGACGGCACCCTGCTGTTCGATGACATGGCGGACACCGAAGAGGTCGAGCAGGTGCTGATAGCGATTGCCAACGCCGGATTCGAGTGCGAAGCCACCGACAGCGCCGCCCAGGAGGGCGACACCGCCGAGGACGGCAGCGCCGCACAGGACGCGAACGTGGGGCTTACGGTGCGAATCCCGCTGGACAAGGTGGCGGTCGGAAACCTCACGCGGCTGCTGGAAGTCAAGGGCTCCCTCATCAAGAACGCCCTGGGCATCGCCGACCTTCCAATCACTATCGAGGAGGACGCCGTGGCTTTTCCCTGGTTCGAGGAACTGCCCAGCGCCGACGAGGTCAGCGCATACACCCACCTCATCTCCGCCCTCTGCGAGATGAGCAAGAACCAGAAGCGCATCACCGCCACCGAGAAAGAGGTGGACAACGAGAAGTACGCATTCCGCTGCTTCCTCCTCCGCCTGGGCTTCATCGGAGCCGAGTTCAAGACCGAGCGGAAGATCCTGCTCCGAAACCTCTCCGGCTCCTCCGCTTTCAAGAGCGGTCACAAAGGAGGTGCTGACGATGCCGTTTCCGCCTAAAGAGATCGTCGAGCGGCTCCGCAGGGAGTTTCCGAACGGCACACGGGTGCAGCTGGTGAAGATGGACGATGTCCAGGCGCCGCCCATCGGCACCCTTGGCACAGTCCAGGGTGTGGACGACATCGGCTCTATCCTGGTGGCGTGGGACACGGGCAGCGGACTGTCTGTTGCCTACGGCGAGGACTTGTGCCGAAAGGTGGCAAGCACATCCAGTGGTAGTAAACAGCCATAAACTACACAATATCTTGCGGTCATCTTTGTGTAGTATATTTCGCGATATGGCCTTGCTATTATCCTCTTTTAGAGCGAATATGTGTACACCGAAAGGGAAAACACCCTGCGGAACACACCGAAAACGGAGGAAACAGCAATGAGCGAAAGAACAGCAAGACAGGTCGAGGAAATGAAGAAGCAGACCATCGGCGTCGAGGTCGAGATGAACAACATCGAGCGCAGCCGCGCCGCCAAGGTCGCCGCCACCTACTTCGGCACAGGCCGGTACGAGAACACCGCCAGCCGCAACGGATACTACAGTTGGAGCGCCTGGGACAGCCAGGGCCGCGAGTGGAAATTCCAGAGGGACGTCAGCATCGCCGGACCCGACAGCGAAAAGTGCGAGATGGTCACCCCGATCCTCACCTACGAGGACATGGACACCCTGCAGGAACTCATCCGCCAGCTTCGCCACGCCGGAGCGAAGAGCGACGCCACCAGAGGATGCGGAGTCCACATCCACATCGGAGCGAAGGGACACACCCCGCAGACCCTCCGCAACCTCGCCAACATCATGGCGAGCCACGAAAACCTCCTGGCGGATGCCCTTGACCTTGACCGCGGCCGCATGAGCCACTACTGCCGCACGGTCGACCCTCGGTTCCTCGACCAGCTGAACCGCAAAAAGCCCCGCACGATGGCGCAGCTTGCGGACGTCTGGTACGGCAGCCAGGGCGAGAACTACGGCAGGAGCCAGCACTACAACGGCAGCCGCTACCATATGCTGAACCTCCACGCCACTTTCACCAAAGGCACCATCGAGTTCCGGCTTTTCCAATTCGACGCTCCGGCGGACGGCAAGCAGAACGGCCTCCACGCAGGGCAGCTTAAGAGTTACATCCAGCTTTGCCTCGCGCTCAGCCAGATGGCGAAGGAAGTCCGCACCGCCAGCCCCAAGCCCCAGCAGAACGAGAACCCCAAATACGCCATGAGGACTTGGCTCCTGCGGCTCGGCTTCATCGGCGACGAGTTCAAGACCGCAAGAGACCTCCTGACCAAGCGCCTGGACGGTGACGCAGCCTTCAGAAGCGGGCGCGCCGCTTGAAGGACATAGCCACAGGCCCCCTTTCGACCGCCACGGCGGTCTTAAGGTGGTAGAAGCGGATAACGCTTTGAGACTAAGACCCAGGAGGAACGAATCATGGAAAAACGATACTACATCGCCTACGGGAGCAACCTCAACGTCCGGCAGATGCTGATGCGCTGCCCTTCGGCACGGATCATCGGCACCTCGGAAGTCGAGGATTACCGGCTCATGTTCAAAGGGAGCATGACCGGCTCCTACCTCACCATCGAGCCGGAGGAAGGCTGCAAGGTTCCCGTCGCGGTATGGGATGTCACTGCCAAGGACGAACTGGCGCTTGACCGCTACGAGGGATTCCCCAGCTTCTACTACAAGAAGGAACTGGTGCTGCCGATCAAGGGGATCAAGACCGGCAAGGTGCGCCGCAGAAAGGTGTTCGTCTACATCATGCACGAGGAGCGCAAGTTCGGTGTCCCCAGCTATTACTACATGAGGACCTGCGCGGAGGGCTACCGCTACTTCGGCTTTGACATCAACACCCTGGTCGAAGCGATGGCCTACAGCAAGGCGAGAACGGAGGGATTGAGATGAAGGAAAACAATGTGACCAGGATGGCTGTCTGCCCACGCTGCGGCAAGACCTACTTCGAGCGTCCGGCTCTTTCGAGGGTGGACAACGAGACCCTCATCTGCCCGGACTGCGGCACACGGGAGGCGCTGGAGAGCATCGGAGTCGGCGTCGAGGAGCAGGATTCCATCATTGAGACCATCCACCGCACGACCCGTAATCCGCGATAAGATACACAATCTCCGGCGCGAATGTTTGTGTAGTATATTCCTCCGAAATGACTTGCTATTATCCTCTTTTAGAGCGAATATGTGTCTACCGAAAGGGAAAACACCACGAAAACGGAGGAACCTACCATGACGAACATTTACCAGATGAGAAACCGCTTCGGACTCAAGGAAGCCCACACCGCTATCACCAGAGCCGATTTCGAGGCTCACTTCACCAAGACCGCCGAAAGCGTCCGCTTCACCTTCAACGGCTGGGACGGCAAAAGCTACGACGGCGAGAGCCGCGGCGCCAGGGTCTACCGCACCGACATCCCTGGCTACGAGGATGCACGGTTTGTGAAGGTCGGAAAGCACCTTTGCTACATCGACGAGGACAGCAGCGTCCTTGAGAAAGCCACCGGCGAGTACCACAAGGAAGCCGAATGGCTGGTCGAGGTCCTCCGGGCGGAGAACTAAGATCCCCGATACTACACAATTTCCGACCCGGATATTTGTGTAGTATATTCTTCAAAAATGACTTGCTATTATCCTCTTTTAGAGCGAATATGTGTACACCGAAAGGGAAAACACCACGAAAACGGAGGACACGAAAATGAAGTACGAAGACAGCAAGGTCAAGGGGATCAGCAAAAAGACGCTGCGGACTTTGGAGCAGATTGCGATGAGCGCCTGCTACACCCTGGAAGCGAGGGGCGGCATTGAGGGCCGCAACAACGACGAGGAGGATTTCCCCGAAGTCAGCGTCAACGCCATCCAAGAGATGCTCGAAAAAGCCTACCTGCTCGGCAAAGCCGACGCCACCAAGGAGGTGCGGAAATGAAGATCAGCGAAGCGATGAGAAAGTACAGACTGCCGAACCCCACCACGCAGGAAGACCTCGAATGCCGCTGGAGCAAGGTCCTGAACTTTGGGGACAAGGTTCTTCTGGCCGGCTACTACTACAACGGACAGAACAAGCCCAGCTACTTCGGTGCCGTCTACGAGTTCCTCACCGACGACCACACCTGCGAAGGGACCATCGGGCTGGCGGAGGTCAGCGAGGTCGAGTTTGCCGATGACGGCCACGCCATTGCCTGGGCGATGAGCAAGGCAAAGTAAACATAGAAAGGAACCTGAGCATGAAACACACCTACCACGACAAGCACGGCAGGGAGATCCTCGCCGGGATGACCATCCGGCACGACAACGGGGACACCGAAAAGGTGTACGCCACAACGGATGCCTTTGGAGATGACGACCTCGGAGTCATGGCTACCAATCCGGCATACGCCGCACGGCACCCGGACTGCGACATCGAGTATTACTCCCTCTCCAATTTCCGCACAAGCGAGTGGGAGATCATCGAGTAAAGCCGACCAGCAACTGAATCCTGCCAAGGGATAGGGCCGCAAGGCTCTGTTCCTCGTTACAGCCGCGACGGGCTGTTTTTTTATGCTCATTTCAAGGAGGTGACCGCATACGAGAAAACTGAAGAAATACACGCCGACCCGCTTCAAGGCCAGCGACTCCTACTACGACAAGGACGCTGCGGACTATGCGGTCGGCTTTATAGAATGTCTCTGCCACACGAAAGGCACCTGGGCGGGAAAGCCTTTTGAACTGATCGACTGGCAGGAACAGATCGTCCGCGATGTGTTTGGGACGCTGAAGCCCAACGGCTACCGACAGTTCAACACCGCCTACATCGAAATACCCAAGAAGATGGGAAAGAGCGAACTCGCCGCGGCGGTCGCTCTTTTGCTTTGCTGTGGCGACGGTGAGGAACGCGCCGAGGTGTATGGCTGCGCCGCTGACCGCCAGCAGGCGTCCATCGTGTTCGAGGTGGCGGCGGACATGGTGCGGATGTGTCCCGCCCTCGCCAAGCGGGTGAAAATAAACGCATCCATGAAGCGGATGATTTACCTCCCCACCAACAGCTTCTACCAGGTGCTTTCGGCGGAGGCATATTCCAAGCACGGCTTCAACATCCACGGCGTGGTGTTCGACGAGCTGCATACCCAGCCGAACCGAAAGCTGTTTGACGTTATGACAAAGGGCTCCGGCGACGCCAGGATGCAGCCGCTCTACTTCCTCATCACGACGGCCGGGACGGACACCCGCTCCATCTGCTATGAGACACACCAGAAGGCCAAGGACATCCTGGAGGGACGCAAAATGGACCCGACCTTCTATCCCGTTATCTACGGCGCGGATGAGTCGGACGATTGGACAGACCCCAAGGTGTGGAAAAAGGCAAACCCCTCCCTGGGCATCACGGTGGGCATCGACAAGGTCAAAGCCGCCTGCGAGTCCGCCAAGCAGAACCCCGCCGAAGAGAACACCTTTCGCCAGCTTCGCCTGAACCAGTGGGTAAAACAGGCGGTGCGCTGGATGCCGATGGAGAAATGGGACCGCTGCGCTTTCGCCACCTCCGAGGACGATCTGGAGGGGCGCGTCTGCTACGGCGGTCTGGACTTGTCCTCCACCACGGACATCACCGCCTTCGTGCTGGTGTTCCCGCCGCAGGACGAGGATGACAAATTCGTGGTGCTGCCGTACTTCTGGATTCCAGAGGACAACCTCGACCTCCGTGTCCGGCGCGACCACGTCCCCTACGATGTGTGGGAGCGGCAGGGTTTCCTGCAGACCACGGAGGGCAACGTCGTCCACTACGGCTACATCGAGCAGTTCATCGAGCGGCTCGGCGAGAAGTTCAACATCCGGGAGATCGCTTTCGACCGCTGGGGCGCTGTGCAGATGGTACAGAACCTTGAGGGCATGGGCTTCACGGTCGTCCCCTTTGGGCAGGGCTTCAAGGATATGTCCCCGCCCACCAAGGAACTGATGAAGCTGGTGCTGGAGGAGAAGATCGCCCACGGCGGTCATCCCGTCCTCCGATGGATGATGGACAACATCTACATCCGCACCGACCCGGCCGGCAACATCAAGCCGGACAAGGAAAAGTCCACAGAGAAGATCGACGGCGCGGTCGCCACCATCATGGCGCTCGACCGGGCGATCCGCTGCGGCAACGATACCTCCGCTTCGGTTTATGACAGCCGAGGCATTTTGTTTATCTGAAAGGACGGTGATTACCTATGGGATTCTTCAGCGGCATTTTCCGGTCGAGGGACGCTCCTCAGAACCGCACGGCCGGCAGCGGCTACACCTTTTTCCTGGGCGGCACGACCTCCGGCAAATCTGTGACGGAACGCTCCGCCATGCAGATGACCGCCGTGTATTCCTGCGTCCGCATTCTGGCGGAGGCGGTGGCGGGACTGCCGCTCCACCTCTATCGCTGCAAGGATAGCGGCGGCAAAGAGAAAGCGACCGACCACCCTCTGTATCTGCTGCTCCATGATGAGCCGAACCCGGAGATGAGTTCCTTCGTGTTCCGGGAAACGCTCATGACGCACCTTCTGCTGTGGGGCAACGCTTACGCACAGATCATCCGCAACGGCAAGGGCGAGGTCGTGGCTCTGTATCCGCTCATGCCGAACAAGATGACCGTGGACAGGGACGCAAACGGTCAGCTTTATTACCAGTACACGCGCTCCAACGAGGAAGCGCCGACCATGAAAGGCACGACGGTCAACCTCCATCCCTCGGATGTGCTGCACATCCCCGGCCTGGGCTTCGACGGGCTGGTGGGCTACAGCCCCATCGCTATGGCGAAAAACGCTATCGGCATGGCGATTGCCTGCGAGGAGTACGGCGCTAAGTTCTTCGCCAACGGCGCGGCTCCGGGCGGCGTCCTGGAACACCCCGGCACCATCAAGGACCCGGAACGTGTGCGGCAAAGCTGGCAGTCCACCTTCGGCGGCAGCGGCAACGCCAACAAGATTGCCGTGCTGGAAGAAGGCATGAAATACACGCCCATCGGCATCTCGCCGGAGCAGGCGCAGTTCCTCGAAACGAGGAAGTTCCAAATCAATGAGATCGCTCGAATTTTCCGAGTCCCACCCCACATGGTGGGCGACCTGGAAAAGTCGAGCTTTTCTAATATCGAGCAGCAGTCGCTGGAGTTCGTGAAATACACACTGGAGCCCTGGCTCATCCGCTGGGAGCAGTCCATCCAGCGGTCCCTGCTCTCGACCGATGAGAAGCCACTGTACTTCGTGAAGTTCAACGTGGACGGCCTTCTCCGCGGCGACTACGCCAGCCGGATGCAGGGCTACGCCACGGCGCGGCAGAACGGCTGGATGTCCGCCAACGACATCCGTGAACTGGAGAACCTCGACCGCATTCCGGTCGAGGACGGCGGCGACCTCTACCTTATCAACGGCAATATGCTCCCGCTCGGCAGTGCTGGGGCTTTTGCAGATACCACACCGAACACTGACGGAAAGGAGGAAGAATCCGATGAAGAAGTTTTGGAAGTGGAAGAACCAGACGGCGGCGGAGACAGTCCCGGCGGAACGGACGCTGTTCCTCAACGGCACCATCGCGGAGGAGAGCTGGTTTGACGATGATGTGACTCCCCAGCTTTTCAAGGAGGAACTGATGAGTGGCAGCGGACCTATCACGGTCTGGATCAACTCGCCGGGCGGCGACTGTGTGGCGGCGGCGCAAATCTACAATATGCTGATGGACTACCCCCACGATGTGACGGTCAAGATCGACGGCATCGCGGCGTCCGCGGCAAGCGTCATC
>OLOQ01000146.1_pt1 | contig 80809 bp, 74 predicted proteins | sample 1673101 | NCBI WGS metagenome assembly OLOQ01 (sample SAMEA3136754, study PRJEB25190) | human gut metagenome | biome: human gut; feature: human-associated habitat; material: faeces | place: Austria | collected 2013 | reverse complement strand
GACCGGTGTCGAACACGAAGAGTTTGAACTGGTCCAGTTTGTCAAAGGCTGCCAGAGGATGCTCCATCTTAGAGACATTGTAGACGCGATTCAACATCCCGGCGGAGACCAGCCACTCGATGGCTTCCTCAAAATCTCGGGCCCGGCCACCCTCGCGGACAGCTCCGTACATAAATTTCTCGTTTGGCTTTGCCAGCTGGGCCACAATGCTGCGGAACACCATCAGAATGCGTCCGCTGTTGACTTTACCGTTGTGTTTAGAAAAGTCGTTTTCGTAGACCTCAATCAGCTCCTTCTGAATCTGCGAGATCTTTGCTGGGTCCTTATGGGTGATCCACGAGGAGACGCACTCCGGCATTCCACCAATGATCAGGTAATAGTTGTATGCCTCCAGCAGCCGATTGTGGAAAATTTCCTCGATCGGCTGCTCTTTTTGGATACTGGAATAGTAGGCGTACAGGCTCTCATCCGTGGCCTCCAGAAACTCGTCAAAAGTCAGCGGATAGATGTCCAGCAGATTGACCATGCCCACGGGATAGGACTTGGGCTGCGCCAGGAGGGTTCCCAGCAAACTGCCCGCGGCGATTACATGGTATTCGTTGGCCTTTTCCTTGAAATATTTCAAAGTATTTAGTGCTTCCGGGCACTCCTGAATCTCGTCGAAAATAATCAGTGTTTTTTCCGGAAGAATTTTCTCCCCGGTGATCAGGGACAGCAGTTCGATGATCCGCTGGGGATTTTTATTGGCCTCAAAGATGGATTTCAGCTCATCTTCCTCATCAAAGTTGAAGTAGACATAGCTGTCGTAGTAGTTCTGCCCGAACTCTTTCATCAGCCAGGTTTTTCCCACCTGCCGGGCGCCTTTCAGCACCATCGGCTTGCGGTCTTCACTGGACTTCCATGCTACAAGTTCCTGAATTGCATTGCGTTTCATGCGACTCACCAGCCTTCCTTTAGTACGCCAATAGCATATCACATTTTTCTGGAGTTATCAAACTATATATTACACGTTTTTCTGAATTATTATAGCCGTACAACTCCGTTTTTTCTGTTACGGCTTTATCAGAATATAACTACACCTTATGCGTTGTTTCCAAGAGAGATGCAGGAGAGCGGCACGGAGCTGGCGAAGATGTTTGAAACCGGGATCAATCAATAGGGGGTTAGCGATGCCCGCAAAGAAACCCCTGTCAGCTCCTGAATAGGCATCGCAAAAGCGCTTATCCGTTGTGCTCCGACGGCCTCAAAACAGCGCCAAAATCAACACTTATTTGCGCTCTAACGCCAAATCCATGCAAGGAATATCATCACAGGGGGAAGTTTTCCTGCATTGCTTACAGCGAAGAAAATCCTTGATTTTCAACCCTTATCACGGCATATTTTCATTCGTTCTGTCTAGCATCCATGTAGACAGATTTGAAAAGCGAAATTTCCGTTCTGGGAAATTCTGAGAACCGAATATGATACATTGATCGAATCAGCATATTTTCCAGTTCACGAAGTCATGGGATTAAGTCCGATTCCATAAGATTCTTTCCTGAACGGCGTTCCGTGTTCACAGTTTCGCGGCACACGATTTCGTGCAACTTGGCTTCCAAATCGGCAAATACTTCACGGATTCCATTTGCCTTGCCGCGAAGAGGGAAAAAGCATATCTATAAGAACAAAAGCGGATGTCTGAGGCCTTTCCCTCGGACATCCGCTTTAGCATTTCATTGTCATAGTATAATTATTTCTGCATAGGGGCTTTTCTCGGCACTTCAATCTACTGTACCACGACTGTACCATTTTGGCGTGCAGCTTTATGAAACAGCGTGGAGTTTTATGCCCCTTGAAATTTGAAAAAGCTTGTTTCCGTAAGGATTTACGGGCATTTATGCTTCTTTATAGATTTATGAAATCAGGTCAAATTCTTCCGATACCTAATTTCATAGTTTTCTCTATCTCCTTAAAATGTCTTGATTTTCAAGGGCTTCCGGAATCCGGCGCGTTTGGTTTACGCCATTTTCGCATGGACTTATATGCTAGGAAACCCTGCCTGATTCAAATTGCCGCACAGCCTGATCCAAGGATCCAGATGTGACATGGACGTATCTGTCCATTGTTGTTTTTATACTTGCGTGACCAAGCAGCTTTTGCAGCATCTTGGGCTGTACACCGCATTCAATCGCTCTTGTGGCGTAGGTATGTCGCAGGGCGTGCATACAAAAGTGCTTGATCCCCGCTTCGTCGCAGAGCTTATATAAGTGGGTATCCAAGTAATAGACTTCTATATTACAAAAGCATCCATTGTAAAAGGTATAATTCGCAAATGGAAAAACAGGATTGAAGAACATATATTTGACAATGAACTAAGAACCGCGGCAATGTATAATTCAATTATTAAGAGAATCGAAGATGAAAAAGCCCTAAACACTATTGATAATAATGTGAATATGTAATGCTGTCTATGGTCGGTTTTCTGTCATATTCCTGGCAGGCACCCGCCGATGACAAGGAAATCGAATCGTGGTAAGATTGTAGCGTCGAATAGTGGGTATGGCAATTTCACCGCCTTTTGCAAAGCGCAGAAGGCGGTTTTTTTCATACCTAAACTTCATCAAGGAGGAACCTACATGACAGAAAAGCTAACCCTCAAGGAGCGTGCCGTGCGGGGCTACTGGTCCATTGTCGGCGTTGCCGGCGCACTCATTTTTTCCCTTCAGCCCGTGCTTGCGGATGACATCTGGTCGCGATTCTCGACCATCATGAAGGATGTATACGGCGAGTTGGTCGGGATATCCACCATTGCGGCCGTTACGGCAGCCGCTGTAGCGCTGCTCATCAGGATGATCTCGCGCAATCAGCGTGCCGTGGATGAAGCCACGAGCTGGCTGAAACGAATCATCGTCACATGGCTGGTACTCAATACGCTTGGCTTCGCGGTAGCATACCTACAGCCCTTAATCCAGGGCGGCATGTACAACGGATAATGGACAACGCCACGATGTCCGGCGGCAAGGAGGTGAGCGTCGTTGGATTTTAGCTGGATTTTTGAAAGTATCGTGAATTGGGTAGCGTCCATCGTAACAAGCATCATGGACGCTGTTTCCGGCATCTTTTTGAACGCCTTGGGCACGGATATGACTGCTATGGAACAGTATTTCCCATTCGTGACCGAGGCGTTCTCAATATTTCAGTACACGGCATGGGCGCTGCTGTTCTTAATAACGGTCTGGCAGTTGTTCCGCGTGTTCGGCGGGCCAGTGACCGAGGCTGAGAATCCATGGCAGCTACTGGTTCGCAGCACTATATTCGCTATATTGATAGGCTATGCTAAGCCGATATTCCTGCTGGCGCTGGACATTGCCCGCGCTCCGTACACCGCCCTTATGGATGCCACAATGGACCCGGGCAGCTTTACGTTTGCCGGGGTGGAGCAGGTTCTTACAAACGGCTTGAGCACAATGGTTTCGACAATCACTGTGGTCGGCCCGCTACTGACCATCATACTCATGATTTCATTGGGCTGGAACTACTTCAAAATGCTCCTGGAATGTGTTGAGCGATATGTGGTCGTGGGCGTTTTATGTTATACCTCACCGCTGGCGTTTTCAATGGGCGGCAGCAAGACCACCAACAACGTGTTCAAAGGCTGGACACGCATGGTCGGGTCACAACTCCTGTTACTTGTCCTAAACGTATGGTTTTTGAGAGCGTTCAACTCCACGGTCGGCCAGTTCATCGGCAACGGCGGCGCGCTTTCCACCGGACAGGGCAGCATATTTCTTTGGATGTTCGTTGCGCTGGCTTTTCTGAAGACGGCGCAGAAGTTCGATAGCTACCTTGCGGCAATGGGGCTGAATGTGGCCCAAACCGGCAGCAGCATGGGCTTGGAGCTCCTTATGGCGGCCCGTGTGATATCCGGAGTGGCCTCCGGCGGAGCTAAGACGGCCGGCAGCGTATTCCGCGGAGCAAACGGTACTGCGGGCGCCTCAGGAACAGCAGCAACAAGCGGCGGGTTCTTCGCGGGCTTTGCAAGCCGCTTTAAGCCAAACTCGTATATACGTGACGCAGTGGTAGAAGGTGGAACACGCATGGGCGCAGGCGGCAGCGCTGGCTTTGTCGCCCGTGCATTCGGTGGCATGGCTGCCCGCAATGGTGCAACGCTCTCAAGCGAATCCATCGCTTCTGTGGCGGCTCGGCCGGGCAACGTATCCGGCACGATCGCCGGAGAAATCGCCGACCGCAGCACAGCCAATTATATGCCGCAGCTTCAGGGTTACAGCTTGAGCTGCACTGAGATCACCGGCGGTCGTATATCGACTGTGGCGACCGGCGCGGACGGCAAGACCTCCGAGGTTGAGATGTTCAACGCTTCGCAGTTCGAGCGCCCGTCCATGCCCCATTCCACCGTTACCGCAAAGGACGGCAGCCAGTGGTATCAGACGGCCACCGGCGATGGCGCAGGCATCTTCTATACACCCGCGGCATTTGCCGGTATGGGCGTGGGAGATACGCTTTCGCAGGATCAGGTAACCGCGGCATTCGGCGATTCTGTAGCCGATGGTACAACGCTTCGCACTGTGGGGCATCCGGAAGAAGGCGTGCTGGAGGCAAGTCATCCGGATTATGGTACAAGCATGTGGTACAACAGCGCCATGTATCAGGAGCCGGATGCTCCTCACGATACCATCCAGTCCATGGACGGCGTCGGTTGGTATGCCATGCAGCCGCACAACGATGTGCCGCAGTTTGAACCGCCAACTGAGGAGGCAAAAGCATACAACCAGGCGCAGTTCCGGTCCTTTATGCCCGGTTACGAAACGCAGCCCGCATATGTGGATACATCACGCGCAATGGACGGCGTTATCGACGTGCGGCATGAGGACGGCAGCGCCATGCGCTTCTATGACCATACCCAGTTCCAAGCGCCCCGCGGCGACTATACCGTGTATGAGGACAAGCGAGGCGGTCAGTGGTACGCCATACCCGGCACGCCTGTTGTGGAGCGCAGACCTGTATACGAAGGCGGTAAGCCCGTATATGACGGCGATCAGGTCAAGACCACGCAGGTGGAGGCTATACGATACAAGAGCACGCTGACGCGGTACGCCGATCCCCAACCCCGGGATATGAGCGAGAAGAAACCGCCGAAGCGCAAGCAGTAAGACTGATGTAACGAATGGAGCGCACCCGATATCGGGCCGCGCTCCTTTTCCTTTGGAGGAGGTGAAACGGTGTCGGAGCAGGATAAGCAGCAGTTGGGCGATGGTTCAACCAATTACGCGGACGCGGCGCAAAAGACCGCTAAGGCCATCAAGGAAGCAGGAAAAGCGGTGGCGGAGAAAACGGCGGCCGCTGCGGGCGAGGCTACCGCCAACACCACCGCCGCCGTTGCACAGGCAGGCGTAGAAGGCGGAAAGGCCGTAGCGGAGGTGGCGACAGGCACCGCGGCGGGCGGGCCATGGGGCGCGATCATCGCGGCCGCCTGGGCGCTTCGTAAACCCATATTCAAGGTGCTGATCTGCATTGGCCTTGTGATCCTGTTCTTTATCATGGCGGTGGTCACGCTGCCCAGCATCATCAGCAATAACCTGTTTCATACAGACCCCTCCACGGTAGACCCTGACGGCGCGGTGGACTTGATCGAGCGCGCCGATGATATGTCGGATGTGGTGGCGGCCTGTATCCAGAATGGGTATGACGCTGCCCTCGCAAGGGTCGAACAGATCATCGAGGAGAACGGCTACGATTACGAAACGTCCGTGGAGGCGCTCATCAACTACGGCAGCCTGAACCCGGACTATGAGGTCTGCTATGTATTCGCCGCCTACTCCGCTTCCATGGGTCAGGTCGGCACAAGCGAAGCCGATATGCGGCGTAAACTGGACGCTGTCGCCGAGCAGATGTTCAAGGTAACGTATGTTGAAAAGGAGTTTGAGCGGGTCATTCCGCTCACGTACTCCACCTATACGCCCGTCACGCTGACTGTTGTTACAGGGAAAACCAAGATCGGCGAGGTCAACGGCGTGCCGAAATACAGCTACGCCACGGCCACGCGAACCTATTACGTCCCCTCCGGCGAGGGGATAACGGAAACGGAGATACAGCGCACGGCCTATTCGCCTGTCAGCGTGGATATCCCCGTATACTCCCGTGGTATCATCGTGGGCGTCAGCTCCGAAACGTACTATGCGGCGGGCGATGCGGAGACGCTTACGCCGGATACCGAGATCGTGAAATACGCCGAATGCACGATAGCTCCCTTCAATGAGGGCGTTATCTATACGGCTTTTGATATAGACCCGGACGCCATATATGAGGAGACGACCGGCACGACCTACGGCGCTGCCATCAAAACCATGGCAGACGCCTTGAAGATGACGCTCTACGGCACGCTTGCGGCAGGCGACATTCCGGAGCTTACAAGCGAGGAGCTTATCGGCATCGTGGACGGGCTCAATACCACCGACGCCCGAAAGAAGCTGATAGAAACGGCGCTTTCCCTTGTGGGCAAGGTCTCTTATTTCTGGGGCGGCAAAAGCCCGGCGGGCTGGAACAACGATTGGGGCAAGCCCAAGAAAGTGACGGGCTCCGGCTCCGTTACCTCCGGTACGATCCGCCCTTACGGCCTTGATTGCAGCGGGTTTACGGATTGGGTCTACAAGACCGCGCTTGGCCGGTCCATAGGCACGGGCAGCGCAAATCAATGGAGCAAGTCGACAGAGATCTCCGCATCGGAGCTGCTTCCCGGCGATCTTGGCTTCAAGGCCAAGCCCTCCGACCCCGGTACGAACCATGTGCTCATGTATGTGGGACTGACCTCGGACGGCAAAAGGCAGTGGGCGCATTGTTCAAGTTCCAAGGGCGGCGTTGTGCTCAACACGCCGAGCTATGTGAAATACTATCGCCGTCCCAACGGGATCGACTACAGCTCGCCTGCCGGCGGCTGCACAGGCGATCTCGGCACACCGCTTTATACGCTCAAGGTCAATGTAACGCATTATTGCGCTTGCAGTAAATGCTGCGGTAAGAATGCCGACGGCATTACCGCGAGCGGTAAGCGCGTTGCGCCGGGCATGGTGGCAATGTCCGGCCACTATCCCTTCGGCACGGTGCTGGTCATCAACGGTGAGGTCTATACCGTGGAGGATCGGGGCGGCAGCGGGATTGAGAACGACATTGCCCGCGTAGACATCTACGTTGAGGATCATAAACAAGCTCTGCGCCTGGGCCGCTATTGGGCTGAAGCTACATTCTATCGGATAGGACGGTAACGCACATGGACGAAAAGGAGTTCAACAATACCTACGCCATACCGGCGAACTATACGGACAGCGGCAAGCTCTTGGGCGGAATGCTCGAAACGCGGAACACCATCGAAGCCATCGTCATGCTCGGGCTTGTGGGCTATCCCGAGATCGCATGGCTGCATGTGGATACCACGGCCAAGGTAGTCATTATGACGGTGACGCTGATCCCGCTTGGGGTCGTGTCGCTCATGGGCATCGGCGGCGACAGCCTGATGCAATACCTCAGCCATATCGTCAGGTTCGGCTTAAACCGTCGAAAGTTACACTATAGAAGGATTGGATATAAATATGGAAACGCAAAAGAAGCCCGCAAGAAGCAGAAAAAGAAGAAGCAAAACAAGTGAGTTCGTTCAGGATTTCCTGCCCGTCAGGGAGATCCGCAACGGTATCATCGAAACCACCGACGACCGCTATGTGAAGATCATTGAGATACTGCCCATCAACTTCCTGCTTCGCAGCAGCGAGGAGCAATACAATATCATCTCCTCGTTTGCGTCCTGGCTGAAGATCAGCCCCATGAAGCTGCAATTCAAGTCGGTGAGCCGCAAAGCGGATTCCGATAAGCATGTGGCCATGGTGCGGGAAGAACTCTCGCGGGAAGAAAACCAGCAATGCCGTCAGCTTGGGGAGGAATACCTCCGGCTCATAAAGGACGTTGGCAACAAGGAAGCGCTGTCGAGGCGCTTTTTCCTTATCTTCCAGTACGAGCCCCCGGCGGGCAAGCGCAGCAGCGGCGAGAGCTATGCGGATATTTACGGCATGATCCAGACGGCGGTACAGAATGCCAAGACTTATTTCATGCAGTGCGGCAACGCCATTGTGCAGCCAGAGGATGAGGACGCGTTTACCGCCGAGGTGCTGTATATGTTCTTCAACCGCTCCTCCTGCGTCAACGAACCGTTCCAGAGCCGCGTGGAGCGGGTCGTGGTGGACACCATGCAGGCCAAGGGCAAGATCATCGGGCTTGACGCCGTGCCGCACATACGCCCGGCCAACTTCATCGCGCCCCGCGGGATCGACTTTTCACATTATAACTTCGTGGTGATGGACGGTATGTACTATTCGGTCATGCACATCCGAAGGAACGGCTTCCCGCATACGGTGCGGGGAGGCTGGATGTCGAGCCTCATCAACGCCGGCGAGGGCGTGGACATCGACGTTCACCTGCGCCGTGAGAACCGTGGCAAAACGCTGGATAAAGTGGCGCAGAGGATACGGCTAAACAGAACCAAGCTCCGGGGCATGCAGGACACCAGCACCGATTATGAGGAGCTGACCGGCAGCATACAGTCGGGCTACTACATCAAGTCCGGCATCGCCAACAACAATGAGGACCTGTTCTATATGTCCGTGTTCATCACCATTTCGGCCCGGACATACGAGGAGCTTCTATGGCGCAGGGGGCAGATGACGGATCTCTTGAAGTCCATGGATATGTACGTGGGCGACTGCAACTTCCGGCAGGAGGCCGCATTGCGCTCCGTCATGCCGTTTCTCTGCATCGACCCGAACATCGAGAAGAAGGCGCAGCGGAACATCCTCACAAGCGGCGCGGCGTCCACATATATGTTCACCTCGTTTGAGATGAGCGATGATTCAGGTGTCTTGCTCGGCATCAACCGGCACAACAACTCGCTGTGCGTCGTTGACCTGTTCAATACGCGCGTCAACAAAAACGCGAACGTGACCTTGCTTGGCACCTCCGGCGCGGGCAAGACCTTTACCATGCAGCTGCTTGCGCTCAGGATGCGAATGCGCGGAATCCAGTGCTATATCCTTGCGCCGCTCAAAGGCCATGAATTCAAGCGTGCCTGCGCTGCGGTCGGCGGAACCTACATCAAGATAAGCCCCGGCTCCACCAACTGCATCAACGTCATGGAGATACGAAGGACGCTGAGCCCGGAGATGGAGCTGATCGACGAGATGGACTACAACAGCGAGGATTCACTGCTGTCGCGGAAGATTCAACAGCTATTGATCTTCTTTAGCCTCCTGATACCGGATATGAGCAATGAAGAAGAACAAATGCTGGACGAGGCCTTGATCAAGACCTACAGCCAGTTTGGCATCACCCACGACAACGACTCCCTGTATGCCGATAAGGCGCATACCCGATATAAGAAGATGCCCATTCTCGGCGATCTGCATAAGCTTTTGGAAGCGAATCCGTTGACGCAGCGGCTGGCCATCATCGTCAGCCGTTTTGTGACGGGCAGCGCCCAGAGCTTCAACCAGCAGACCAACGTGAATCTGGACAACAAGTATGTGGTCATCGACATCAGCGAGCTAAAGGGAAAGCTATTGCCGGTCGGGATGTTTATCGGCCTCGACTATGTCTGGGATCAGGTCAAGTCGGACAGGACGAAGCGCAAGGCCATCTATATCGACGAGATCTGGCAGCTCATCGGGGCGTCCTCCAATCGGCAGGCGGGTGAGTTTTGTCAGGAGATATTCAAGATCGCACGCGGCTACGGCGCGGCCGCGATCGCAGCCAGCCAGGACCTATCCGACTTCTTCTCCCTTGAGGACGGCAAATACGGCCGGGCCATCATCAACAACAGCAAGACCAAGATCATCCTCAATCTGGAGCCGGACGAAGCCGAGTATGTGCGGGAGACATTGAAGCTCACCCGCACGGAGATACGCAGCATCACCCAGTTCGAGCGCGGCGAGGCATTGATCAGTTCCAACAACAACAAAGTGCCGGTGCTGGTGCGCGCTTCCAAGGTGGAGCAGCAGCTCATCACCACCGACCGCAGTGAGCTTGCCGCCATTCTCAAGGAACGGCAGCGGGCGCAGAAAACGCAAACGGAGGGAAATGCGTTTTCGGAAGAATAAACGTATTTCACAAAAACGCCTGTGTTTACGGGGATTCTTGCTTGTCATGCGCCCTATAAAACGCATAAAGGGAAGGAATACGTTTTTGGCATCAAAAACGCTTTTGTATAAGGAGGTGTTCGGCTTGCTTTTACAGGATGAACAGTATGTGATCAAATGGCTATCCCAATACGGGGCGCTCGAATATGAGCAGGTGTTGCGCCTGCTGAACAAACCGGTATCCACTGCGGAGAAGATCATACGCAATCTCAAGAGATGGCTTTACGTCACGGATATCGAGGGCGGATATCTGGGTATTGACCCCACCGTCCGCCCCGACCCAAAGACCATCGCGGCCGTGTGGGTGCTGCTCAAATATGGAACCGAAGTAGCGCCCATGGAGCACTTCCCCGCGACTTATCCCTCGCAGCTGTTTTTTTTGAAGCAGCAGACCGGGTACGAGATCATTGTTATAGGTGCGGAGGAAGGGCATCTGCTCAAGCTCCTTCAGCCGGAGGATGACATCAAATACATCATCGTGCTGCCGGATATCGCTATGGTGCAGGGCTTGCGGATTCCTCATGCGCCATGTCTGTTTGCGGTGCTGAAGGACGCGCCGGACGGCAAAGAGCCGCACATTACATTCTATAACGGAGGTCAACATGGAAAAGAAAACACCGTCCCCGTTTAAGCGGGATATAGACCGCGCCTACAAGCGGCTGCAGCTTGCTTCCATGGTGCTAGGAAATGTCAGCGGAGCATACGACACGGGCGATTTGAAGGAAGCCTATCGGAACGCTTTCGAGTTCGCATACCACGCGGAACGGCTCACGCTGCTCGCAAGGTCGCTTCCTGCTTTGACCGGATCGCCCGCCGCAAGGCCGAAGATGGAGCGCCAGATCAAAGAGGTGCTGCCGCTTCACATAGGCTATACCGCAGAGGGCTGGTTCGGCGTAGATATGCCTGCGCTTCTGCCAAAAAAGGAACATGGCGGCGCTGAATACATCCGGCACAGCCTGTACCTTGCTCTGGGCGAATACTTCAAATGCCACGAGAAGCTGCGGATCGACAACTGCGTGCTGACCGTGTGCCACAGGTATGATAAGAGCCGTCCGGAGCGGGAATACCGTGACCATGACAACATCGAACTGAACGCCATCATCGATGCGCTTGCCCTGTATGCGCTATACGATGACGCTCCGCTTCGCTGTGAACACCACTATTGCTCGCTTACGGACGACAGGGACGCAACAACGATATTGCTCGTTCCGCAATCTGAATTCCCTGTCTGCTATGAGCGCATCAAAACCGACCCGCAAACGCTGCTTCCACTGTTCCCTTAACACCCAAAACGCCGAAAAAACATACGCGTTTCGAGGCCGAAAACGGCCTTTCTGAAACACGTATGCCGAGAAGCGGTAAAAATATCGATAAACCGGGCACATTTCCTGAAACGCGACGCCGGTTTTGAGGGGAAGAGAGCAGTCAGGAGCACTAAATGCCAATGCGATATGGAGTGACGCCATGATATACATTCGCCCGGGCGCACATGTGCTTGAGCTGCTTGAACTGCTGTCCGTCGCGGGCGAGTTCCCCATGAGTGGACTTTCCATATTGGGAAATCCGCGCACCATGCGGGATCTTATCCACAGGCTAGAAGACCGGCAGGAGATCGAGGCGAGCTGGAGCGGGAAACGATACTGCGCCCGATTGCTGTCTATAAGCGGAAAACGAGGCCCTATGCGTAATATCCGGCTGCACAAAAGCGCCTTACCCTTATTGGACGAGCTGCATCCGGCTGCTGTGGATTACTACCTCTCCGCGTTCCGCAACCACGCCTTCTCCGGCAAGCGCGGGGACATCGAACGCAACCACCGAGTCGCCGAGACGCTGGCCATGATGTTTTCATCGGGCATAGAGATACGGCCTTATCTGCTGCCGAGGCTTCAGACAGAGCATATAGAACCGACCGTTGGTGACATGCCATGCTTCTATCCCAGCCGCATCGTCAAAAAGCTGGACGGCGATTCCATGAACAAAACCGGCTTCACACGCATGACGGGTCTGTTGTTGAAAAAGGGCGTGGGATTTGCCGTATACAACACGCGGAACGCTGTTATGAAATGGCACGGCGACGGAGAACTCAAAGCTATGCAGCAATGTGAGGATTTGGCGAGGCGCAACGCCGGCGTGGACGCGCTTTGCGGCGCGATCCTGTTCGGCAGGAGCGGCAGCGTGGCGCTCGATACACTCATGGAAACCAACAAAGCTGGCCGCAGGGATTGCCGCATTGACCACATCTACACGGCGGTGCATTTCGTGCCATTGAACGATGATGGAAAAAGCCTGCTACGGCTGTTCACGATACCAGCGCTTCAGTCACGGCTCAGGAGCGTACTGTTTCCACTGCGGCTTCAGGTGAACGGATTCGTGGAATGCGATTGCGACGCCGTTGACGGTGGAAAGTACATCCTATCTCACTTGGACGGCGATCTTGCGAGGCTCGTTCGCTTCCGGCTTGCCGCCATAGAGGATAAAGAGCGTCGGTACGAGGCTATCTGCTATCCCTGGCAGCTTGAATACGTGAAGCCGTTCCTCGGTGAGCGCATAGAACTCAAACTGATTGACCCGGCCCGCATCGCAGCAGCCTTACAGAGGAGGTGACCTATATTGGATAGACGCAAGGCCGGCATACTGCTGGCCTGTTTACTTGGTTTGGTGTTGCTGCTGTATCTCGGCGGGCTGCTGGATCAGTTGCTTTACAACTATGAAGAATGGATGCGCCAGGACGGCATGACCAGCGGCCTGCTCATGGTCGAGATAAGCGCCAGCCCGCTCGATTGCATTTCGGGCGCATTCACCGCGAGCGGCCTAAAGGGTACGCTCTTTCTTTTGCTTGGCACTGGCGGCGTCGTGCTGTATGTCAAGCTGCACGATAAGTTCGGAAATAAGGAATACGACGCGAGGAACTTCACCCGCTCGAAATCCGGCGCATACGGCACGGCAGGCTGGATGGAACCCAAGGAAGTCAAAACGGTATTCGAGATAGCACCGCCGGACAAGGCCAAAGGAACGATACTCGGAGAATTGAACGGCCAGGCGGTCTGTCTCCCCGTGGATACGAAGCTCAACAGGCATATATTGGTGTTCGGTGCGTCGGGCACCATGAAAAGCCGTGCTGTGATTCGCCCATACCTCATACAAAGCGTCAAGCGTCAGGAATCTGTGATCGTGACAGACAGTAAATCGGAACTGTATAACGATATGGCGGGCTATTTCATTGATAGCGGGTATGAGGTCAAAGTGTTCAACCTCGTTGACCCGCATCATAGCGACTCATGGAACTGCATGGCCGATCTGCAGCAGGACACGCTTCTTGCGCAGGTATTGAGCGACGTCATCATCTCCAACACCAGCGGAGAAAGGGGCGACCATTTCTGGGACAATGGCGAGGCCAACTTGTTAAAGGCGCTAGTGCTCTATGTTGACCATACCACAGCATTTGGCGCAGAGCGGCGGAATCTGCCGGAGGTATATCGCTTCCTGACCCAAACCAATGAACGGCAGCTATCGGCGCTGTTTGATAAGCTGCCCGTGGAGCACCCGGCCAGAGCGCCCTACAATCTGTTTCGCCAGTCCAGCGACACGGTGCGCTCAGGTATCCTCCTCGGTCTTGGGACGCGGCTTCAAACCCTGCAAATCGAACAGGTCAAGCGCATCCTCAGCCGCAGCGACATCGACCTGACCGCGCCCGCTAAAAGGAAGTGCGCCTATTTCGTGATACTGGACGACCAGAACAGCACCATGAACTTTCTGTCCTCGCTGTTCTTCTCGTTCCTGTTCATACGGCTGACCCGCTTGGCGGACAGCTCGCCCGGCGGCCGCTGCCCTGTGCCGGTCAACTTCGTACTCGATGAGTTTGCCAATATCGGCACCATCGGCGGGAACAACGGCCGGGATTTCGCCCGCTCGGCAGCCACGCTTCGTTCCCGTGCGGTCTCGCTGGTACTGGCATTGCAAAGCCTGCCGCAGTTGCAGAACCGATACGGCAACAACCTTTGGGCCGAAATACTCGGCTGCTGCGATACCCAGCTCATGCTCGGCTGCTCGGACGATGTGACGGCAACCTATGTTTCCACCCGCAGCGGGGACATGACCATCGACGTGAACTCCACCATGACCACCCGGCAAACCTTCGCCGTAGCGCAGGTCATACCGCAGTACCGCTATTCCGAGGGGCTTGGTAAGCGCCGGCTGCTCACGCCGGATGAAGTCCTGCGCCTGCCGCATGACGAGATGCTCGTGGCGTTAAGGGGGCAGAAAATACTGCGGTTAAAGAAACTCGATTATACCCGGCTCGCCGCGGCAAAGCAGCTGCGCCCTTGCTCCATACTGGATTATCAGGCGAGCGTTTATTCAGAGCCCATGAGCCAGCCATATGCAGTGCAGCCGCAGTACACGCCACTTACGCCCAGCGTTGGCGACCTTTACGAAACAGCCACCCCACCCGAAAACTTTTGATAGGAGGAAATAAAAGCATGCCTAAGAAAACATCCGAAACCGAAACCGTTGAAACGATGAATATGGAGTTATCCACGCCCGGTACAGCCGAAGACACCGCTGTGTCCATGACTGAGAATGAAAACAGTGAAATCGCCTTGGGATCCGCCGAGGATATTGTCGAAAAACCTGATGAAACGGTGTCCCCTACGACTGAAACGGCCGAAGCGGATATTGCACCAGATGACGGCGTCGAAGCCATTGATTCAATACCATCCCCCACAACTGAAACCGAAGAAGCCGCAAACCTTCCTCAGGCGCCTGAAGACAGGCCGGAAAACACAGCCGCAGAGCCGGTTGTACAGGAAACGCCCGAACCAAAGCCCAAGAGGTCCCGAAGAAGCGCTTCCAAGCCTGAGCCTGAATCGGTTATACAGGTAACGCCTTCACCGCAATCCGATGAACCGGCCGCTGACGCACCTGTCCTAGAGACTTCGCCCACACGCAGACCGCGCAGGCGCGCAGTCGTATCCCTTGACGGCCAGCGCAGCGAGCTGACCCCCGAAGCCAGGCGCAGGCAGGACATCATCGACCTTTCAGAGTCTATGAAAAGCCGGCGCGTCATTACAGGCACCATCGCAGGCATCGAGCACATGGATGAGAGCCCTGACCTCGCGTATGCGGTGGTCTATCATGGCGCGTTCAAGGTCATCATCCCCGCAAGCGAGATGTTTGAGTTCGATGAGGATGCTGCGGATAATTATCGCGGCGCAACGCTCTCCCGCAGGCTGGGCGCTGAGATCGACTATGTGGTAAAAGGCATCGAAACGGACGCTGGTGTTGCGGCCGGCAGCCGCCTGGAGGCCATGCGCCAGCGCAGACGCGAGTATTACCTTGACACCGACCGCAACGGCCGCCATCAGCTGGAGGCGGGAGACATCGCCGAAGCAAGGGTGGTTTCGGTCATACGCCCCGGCGCCTTTGTGGAACTGTTCGGCATAGAACAGTTTATTCCGCTGGAGGAGCTCAGCTACCTGCGCTGGGTGGACGCTACGCCGCACTTCCGCGTAGGCGACCGGGTATTGGTGAAAATACTGGAGCTTGACCGAAGTGACCGAAACAATATCAGCCTCAAGCTCTCGGTGAAACAGGCGGGCGAGGACGCTTTTAAGCAGGCCATCAGCCGCTTCAAGGTCGGCAACATCTATGTCGGAAACGTCACGATGATCACAGCGGTGGGTGTATTCGTTTCTTTTGAAAATGTGAGCTGTCTCTGCCAGTTCCCCAAGCACAAGCGCCCCGCCATCGGTTCGCCGGTCACGGTCAGGATACTGGGCGCGGATTTGGAGCGGCTTAGGCTCTGGGGCGCTATTGTGTATTCTTGATCGGGAGAAAAGTATGGAATATGACGTACAGGCGTTATCCATAGAGGAGACGCGCCGCCGGAAAAGCCTTTCCGACGAGGCCCGCAATATGGTGAAGCAGTCGCTGACCATAGAGGAAGAGGATGATACGGGTCTTATGATGATGTTTGAGGATTTCTATTTGCAGATATCCTTTTCCGAGCTGCATCCGTTGATGGTCATCTATCTGGTGCGCTATCTGGAGCGGAAGATCTCGATCCACGATAAGGATAAGGTCAACAAGCTCAACCTTGCAAGCGTACTTGGCGGGCACACGGTCGATACCGGCATAGGCTGCTATGCATACCGGACGACGCATTGGCTGGATGCGCCCCTGACCCGCGAACGCTTCTTCGAGATACTTTACCGATCGTTGAGCGAAGCGCAGCGCGGCTACTCGACCATCCAGACCCGCAGCCCGTCGCAAATATAAGGTGTAAGCGGTATTATCCAGTATCACGAAAAGGAGGCTACGCTTATGAAACGGATAATACCGCTTATGCTGACTCTTATGCCGCTGTATAATAGGGCGCACCGCGTCATTACCACCTTGACAGACAGTACCCCTAATGTTACAATGAACAAGGAAACAAGGATATTTTGTTGTATGATTTCTTTGTTAGTTGCATAGAATAGGAGTAAGAGATATGGAGTCTGCGTTGAGCAAGGGTGGTGTGGCTATGAACCGGAAAACAATTAAAATATCAGAAAAGCGGCAGATTACGATTCCGCAGAAATACTATGAAAAACTTGGATTCACCAATGAAGCCGAGTGCCTGATGAGAGGGAACGAAATCGTTCTACGGCCTGTTAAAACCGTAAGCGGTGGAGAATTTGCCGAGCAAATTCTTGCTGATTTGATTGCAAAGGGCTTATCCAACGATGAACTGCTCGCCGCATTTAAGGCTGAGCAAAAAAAAGTTCGGCCGGCTGTGGAGGCCATGCTGGCCGATGCGGAAAATGCCGCAAAGGGTAGCAGTGAGTATTCCACTTATGATGATGTATTTGGCGTGAGAGAGTGAGTATGGCAGAAGTCAGGTTCCTTCCTCCTGCAGCCAAGTATCTAAAGAAGCTCAAGGATAACCGGCTGAAAGAATTGTATAAAGTTGCCATTGACGCTATTTGCAAGGACTACACGATTGGAGAACCTAAGACCGGTGATCTCGCCGGCTTATACGGGTATGATATCTACTATAACAAGACCAATTATGAACTTGCTTATACGGTGGAATACGAAGGTGAGAAGATTATCGTCGTGGTTATGGCCGGGACGCGCGAAAACTTTTACGATGAGCTGAAAAGGTATATGAAGTAAGCAAAAGCTACTTTAATCAACGATAGAGCGCTTCGGTGCTCTTTTTTCATACAACAAAACAACATATTGGGAGGGAATCATAATGAAAAGGTCTAAGTGGGCGCTGCTTCTGGCAGCGCTTTTGTGCATTGTACAGGCGGTTATGCCAATGACCGTTTTTGCATTCACTGCTCAAACGCCGACCCGTGTGCCAGAGATCGGCGAGGCGGTAACGGTTTACACCAAAGCGGACATGGTGCTGGATTTCAGCAGCTATACCTTCTCCGTTATGGATAGCAGCGGCACAGAGCAGTCAGGCGGTATTCATGGGCTTACCAATGTCATGAAGATTTGGGTTGCTACGACTGATCAGCAGCAGTTTACTGCGTATTGCCTCGACATGAGCCGCCATTATCCCGCAACCATTTCAAACACGGGCGAACAGTCGCTATATGTGAAGGACAGCGATATGCTACTTGGTCTGTTTGTTCAAACTTTGAAAGCGGGCGACACGGCAGCCAACGGCTCCGATCCAAACACTTCCGCCTGCTTTGGCGATCTCATGGCCGTTCACGGGGATATCACTTCCTTCAGGTTCCTGTCCACAACGGTAGTTGACCAGACTATGCTGGACACTTTTAACAATGATGAGCGTGTTCAGTTTGAGATCAACGGTGCAACATTCGCGGACGGATATGAACTGACCCGTGACGATGGGCATTGGATCTACGGCTTCTGGCGCAAGACCATGGTGCAGACGGACAATTTCGTCACCACCGCTTGGCCAAGCGGCGCCGTATACGATAAAATGCTTTGGGTTATCGAGCACAGCTATCCCGCTATCTCTATGAGCACCATGATGCACGATGCAGGCGCAGACTACGACCGGCTGTATACTGAGATTGCTGCCTCCCAGGGCGGGCTGTCCTCCGCTGAGCTTGACGAGCTGGTGGAAACCATCGTATATGCCACGATCCAGGAGGCGATCTGGCATCATCAGCCTGCGAAGGTCAATGACGACCCGGAGCGGTTCATCGGCGCAAAGCTGATCCAGGGACATCAGGACACAAAGCTGCTGTATGAGTATCTCACGCGGGAGCGCGACGAGTACGACGGCTATCGCAACAAAGTGTTCGGCACGAACATCGCCATCGAGCATCCCGCCGATCTCACTCCCGTGCAGAACGGCGCAGGTTATATCTATGGCCCGTTTTCCGTTTCCTCCGATATGCTTTCCGCCGGAATGATCGAGATGAGTGTAGACGCGGATGGCGTGAACGCGGGCGTGACCGATTCAGATGGCACGGTGCTTGGCGTTGTGCGTGCGGGGCAGGAGTTCTTCGTGCGGACGGATGCTCGTCCGGACGCTGCTTTGACGCTCAAGGCCAGAACCAACAATGCCCTGACGCTGACGCGAAGCGACCGCGGCAGGATGTATGTCCACGCCGAGGCAGAGCAGGCGGCGGAGCTGCAGCCTGTGGGCACCGGCGGTACGCCCAACCGGGTCTCGGCCGATGATACGCTGGTGCTGCCCGCCGTTGCGCCGCCGCCTATCCCCAGACCGACAGGCGAACGAGTGAGCTTCAAAAAGATAGATGCAGATACGCAGGCGCTTCTGGACGGTGCAGTGATCCGCATCGTTGACGGGAACGGCGCAACGGTTTTCCAAGGCATGACCGATAACGGCGTTGTCACAACGGACGTGGAGCTTGCGTATGATACGAACTATTTCTATTTTGAGGTCACACAGCCCGATGGCTATCAGCTGGACGATACACGCCACACCCTGCGGCTTTCTTTAGCGGAAGCAAACCCCGAATACTGGGTGCTAGAAAACGATAAGCTTCCCGCGTCGCCTCCACTGGTCGTTGGTAAAGCACGCATCCGAAAACTGGGCGCGGACATCGGAGCGGGGCTTTCTGGCTGCAAGATCGAGGTTAAAACAGCGTCCGGGACTGTCTTTGGCCAGTATACCACCGATAACGACGGGTATGCGGTTATTGCGGGTCTTGCGCCAGGTTCCTATACCTATAAGGAGTTCCAAGCGCCACCATGCTATCTGTTGGATCAAAATGAATACACCTTTATGGTTTCCGACACTGGCGAGGTGACCGGCACGCTCAGCTTCAGCAATGCCCGCATCACGACCTCCGTGCCCATCAAAAAGGTGGACGATAAGGGCAATCCCCTTGCGGGCGCGACTATCGTTGTGCTGGACGCGAAGCAGAAGCAGGTGTTTTCGGGCAAGACCGGCACGGACGGCGTCGTAACGGTGAGCGGCCTGAAAGCCGGCGAGAGCTATACCTATTACGAGTCGGCAGCGCCCGAAGGCTACCTTGTAAACAGCACCAAGTATACGTTCACCGTTAGCGATAAGGGCGTGGTCAGCAGGCTGATGGATATTGTGAATCAGGCCAAGGGTTTGCCGACGCCTACACCAACGCCCACGCCATCGCCCACGCCATCGCTCAAACCCAGCGCAACGCCGAACGCCACGCCCACCAGTACGCCTAAGCCGGTCATAAAGCCCATTCCCCAGACGGGCGTGGAGAGCGGTGTGTTGTGGTACGGGCTTGGCGCTTTGTTGCTGCTGAGCGCGGCCGGGTATGTTGGCGTCAGGTATTATCAGACCAAAAAGCAAAGGAGCTGAGCAGTTGGCTCCTTTATTCATTCAGGAGGGAACATGAATAAGAGAAAACGATTCATTGCGCTGCTGCTGTGCGTGCTGTTTACGATCTGCGTGCTGCCGCTGACAGCGCTTGCAGCCTACGCTCCGGTCGGCACGGAGGATGAACCGTCCTCCGTGCGGCTGTATGAGTATTATTCCTCGGCGGGGGCATGGGAGGCGCTGAAAACGCCTCATCACTGGAATACACAGACAGGTGAAATTGCATATTGCCTGGAACATAAGAACGGCACACCGCGAGGCGATACCTATTCGAGCTTCGATCCCACCGAGGCCTACCCATATGCCGTATATCAGGGTATCTACTCCATATTGACCTTCGGTTATCCTGCGGGCGGTACGGGCGGTCTTTCCGCAGAGCAGGCACGGTACGCTACAGCCAACGCCATCCGATTCTGGCTCTCGGAATCGCAGGAAGTGTATGGCATGGACTTCCAGCAATACAACTTCACCAACCTTACCCGCTCCAACCAGTACACAAGGCCGAAAAGCGGCAACAGCACGGCGGCCGCCATGTGGGCGTATTCGATGGATCTGCTCAACAAGGCTCGCAACGGGACGACGCTGCAGCATTCTATACAGGTCAACCCCTCGACGATCAATATGACCCAACAGGGCAGCTATTTCGTCGGGCAGACCCGGGTGAGTCTTACCAACTGTAACGGCGGATACACCTACGACGCGCCCTACGGCGTGCAGATATCCGGCTTCGCCGGCAACGACGGGGATGTGCTTACCATATCCGTTCCCACCAGTATGGCGGGTCAACAGCTCAGTATCACCTTTACCGGCTACGACAGCCGCAGCACCGCCAACTATGCTTGGTATGCTCCCAGCAACAACGACCAGAAGGTCGTCATGGTTGGCAACGGACTGGAGCTGCCCGCGGTCACCACACGGCTGACTCTCATCATGCCGGACTCCGGCGGCATCGAGATCTACAAGACCGGCGACAACGGCGCGGCGCTTGCCGGAGCGGTATTCGGCGTAAAGGACGCAAGCAGCCGGCAGATCGGCACAATCACTACCAACTCCCGGGGCTACGGCAGCATGGACGGCCTCGACCCCGGAACGTATTATGTACAGGAAATCAGTGCACCTAGCGGCTATAACCTCGATCCCACCGTGCACACGGTGAACGTGAGCCTTGCCAACACCGCGACGCTTTCGCTTACCAACAGCAGCATCAAGGGGTATATCGCCATCAAAAAGACGAACGCAGACCCAACGAAGGGCAGCTATCCGCTCACCGGCGCTGTGTTCACCATCTATAGCGGCAGCACCCCCGTGGATACCGTGACCATAGCCGCTGACGGCACGGGCAAAAGCAAAGCGCTGCCGCTTGGGACATACACCGTGAGAGAAATCACGGCGCCCCAGGGATTTGTCGCGGCAGCCGACCAGACCGTGAATATTACGGCCGCCAATGCCGTGAACGGCGTGGTGAACGTCAGCATTACCGTTCCCAATATGCCTCAAATGGGTAAGGTGCGGGTGCAGAAGACCAACGCCGACGACTCGCTTGGTTCTCATTCCCTTGCTGGCGCGGTGTTCGAGGTGCGTGACAGCGCGGGGACGCTGGTGGATACCATCACCACCGATAACACAGGCAAGGCCGAGAGCAAGGAGCTGGTGCTGGGGACGTACTCGGTCAATGAGATCACTGCCCCTAACGGCTTCGTACTGAACTCGACCCCGAAGAACGTCACCATCTCATACGGCAGCCAGACCGCCGCCGTGATATATGGCGATGTGAACATCCCGAATAAGCCGCAGGCAGGCCAGATCACCGTGCAAAAGACCAACGCGGATTCGGACATGGGCGATTATGCGCTCTCCGGCGCGGTGTTTGAGATCTACAGCGGCGATACTGTTGTGGATACGCTCACCACCGACGCCGACGGCAAGGCGGTCAGCAAGCTGCTGCCCCTTGGCGCATACATCATAAAGGAAAAGGCCGCGCCCGAGGGGTTCGTGCTGAACACCGCTGCCTACGATGTGGAGCTGGACTATGCGGGTCAGACCATCGAGGTGGTATATGAATCCGTCACCGTACCGAACAAACCCCAGACCGGAACGATCACGATAACCAAGCGGGACGCCGAGACCGGGGCTGAACCGCAGGGCGAAGCCACGCTCGACGGCGCTGTGTTCGAGATACTCGATACCGAAGGCAATGTGCTGCACACCTTGACGGCGGATACGGATATGGTGACGAGCCCTGAGCTGCCCCTTGGCAGTTATGTGGTGCGGGAAAAAACGCCGCCGCTTGGCTATACCCTCAATGAAAACGAGTATCCGGTGGTCATAGAGTACGCCGGGCAGACAGTCGAGATCGTTGAGAAAGCAGTCACGGTAGAGAACACCGTCATACGCGGCAGGATCAGCATCATCAAGTACGCCGAGTTCGGATATGGCAGCAACAAGGAGACACGCCCGCTCGCAGGTACCGAGTTCACCATCACTCGAAAGGCAGACGGAGAGCTGATTGAAACGCTGACCACCGATGCGTCGGGCTATGCCATGTCCGATACGCTCCTGTACGGCACATACACCGTCACAGAGATCAAGGGCATCGACAGTCATAAACTGGTGGAGCCCTTCGATGTGACCATTGACGTTGACGAAAAGGTATTTGCTTATGCTTTGGAGGATGAGGCCTTCCAAAGTGAGGTCAAAATCGCTAAGTTGGACGCGGAAACCGGCAAAATCATCCCCGCTGCCGGCGTGCAGTTTAGGATTAAGGATGCGGACGGCAACTGGGTCGTACAGCGTCAGCTCTATCCTTCCCCTGTGGATATAACCGTGTTTGAAACGGCCGCTGACGGGACACTGGTGCTGCCCGAGCCGCTGCTGTATGGCGATTACACCTTGCATGAGGTGAAGGCGGGAGTCGGATATCTGCTCAACGCATCCCCCATCCCCTTTAGCGTTGGCAAAGACGGCGAGACCGTCGTGGTGGAGTGCGCCAATACGCCTGTCATGGGGAAAATAACGGTTAAGAAGATCGGCTCTGCATTCACCGGCGTGACCGAAACCGAAAGCGAGTACGGAACGATCAAAACTGCGACCTATACCGATATCCCGCTCGAAGGCGCGGTGTTTGAGATCCGCGCCAAGACCGATATCAAAACTCCGGACGGCACGCTGAAGCTCAGCGCCGGAGAGGTCGCCGACACCATCACCACGGGCAGCGATGGAAGCGCCGTCAGCAAGGCGCTGTATCTTGGCGAATACGAAGTCGTGGAAACGACAGCGCCCGAAGGGTATTTGCTGGATACAGAACCGCACGCGGTCACGCTTCGGTATAAAGACCAGTACACCGCGATCGTCAGCGCGCAGGTCGGTATCCGTGACGACGCGCCCAATGTGGAACTGACCCTGATAAAGCGCGCCGAGCTGTTCCACGCCGAAGAGGCGAAGATAATCACAGGCCCCGGCGAGGGCTTCACGTTTGGGTTGTACACGGATGAGCAGATACTGGGCGAGAACAGTGCACTCCTACCTAAGGATACGCTGGTTTATGTGGGTTCTACGGATGCCGAGGGAAATCTTCAGGTCCATGAGAATGTTCCGTTTGGAAAGTACCGCTTTGTAGAACTGGCCGTGCCGGAGGGCTACATCATTTCCAAAGATGCATATCCGATTGCACTCGTATACGGCAGCCCGAGTACCGAAACCGTGCGTGTTGCCGCCAACGATGGGCAGCCCATTCTCAACGAGCTTGCGACAGGAAAGATCAGGCTCCTCAAGCTTGATGAACGTTATAAAGCTCCAAACCTCCTCCAACGCATCTTCGGCGGCGGTGATACCGAGGCCGACTACAGGCTGAAGGGAGCGGTCTTCGAGGTATCCAATAAAGAGTTGGGCGTATCCATAGAGCTGACCACGGACGCAAACGGCGAAGCGCTCTCTCCGGAGCTGCCCGTGGGCACATACGTCATCCGCGAGACCAAAGCGCCCGCGGGCTTCGAGCTGAGCGGGCAGGAGTACGAGGCAGTCATTACGGCAGACTCCGATGAGGTTCTGGAGTATGTGTGCAAGAATTCGCCCAAGCAGGTACACATCACTAAGGTTAGCTCCGTAGACGGCAGGCTGCTTGCGGGCGCTGCGCTTGAGGTCAAAAACGCGGCCGGTGAGATCATCGCCTCGGATGAAACGGACGATAAGGGCGAGCTCGCTTTCCCCATGCCGCGTCCCGGCGTATATACGGTGCGAGAGCTGAAAGCGCCGACGGGCTATGTGCTGACAGATCAGACCTTTACCTTTACCGTCACAGCGGACGGTGAGATCACCGGCACGACCCAGCTCGTCAACACGCCGACAAGGGTAGTCATAACAAAAGTAGATAAGGACAGCGGCAAAAAGCTGGCGGGCGCGGAGATCGCCATTTTCGACAGCAAGAGCAACGAGGTCTACTCGGGCGTTACCAATGAGAACGGCGAGCTGGCTGTGATCTACCTCGCTCCGGGCGAGTATACCTACAGGGAGGTCAAAGCGCCTTCGGGCTATGGTCTTAACACCGCGGTCATGAAGTTCACCGTGCAGGCGGACGGCACTGTTACCGGCGGCATGACGCTCTCAAATGAGAAGATCGAGGCCGTCATCACCAAGACCGACATCACCGGGAAACAGCCCATACCGGGCGCTACGGTGGAGATATTCGACGCCGACGGAAAGTCGGTGTATAAGGCGGTCACGGATAAGGATGGCAAAATCAGCACCATGACGCTTGCGCCGGGCAAGTACACCTTCAAGGAAACGCTTGCGCCGGAGGGCTTTGCACTTAACCCCAACACCATGAACTTTGAGATCAAGCCCGATGGGACGATCCATGGCGATACCATCTTCACCGACGAGGTCGTGCAGCTGTCCGTAAAAAAGGTCGACTCCGCGACCAAGAAGTCGCTACGCGGCGCGGAGTTTGGGTTATACGACAGCAAGGACAAGCTCTTGATGACAGGTAAAACCGACAAGGACGGCCTGTTGGTGTTCAGCAAACTCAGCCCGGGTAAGTATTCCATCAAGGAGCTGAAGGCGCCTGAGGGCTATGTGATGTCCGGCAAGGTCATCTCGGTGGAGGTGACGTCCACCTATGTCAATCAGGAAGCGTTCGTGGTCGAGAATACATCCACCGTTCCCAAGACCGGCGTGTTCTCGTTCCAGTGCTGGGGGTATGCGCTGGTTATCACCGGACTGCTGTGCGCGGCTGCGGCGGATATCCTCTCGCTGCGCAGACCGAAACGCAAAAAACAGCAGCGATAAATGCGCCGAGTCATTGCACAAAGGCCGTTTGCTTAATTAGCAGACGGCCTTTTATGTCCTTGAGTCTGGCATCGCTGGGCTTTCTTGAAAGGATTTGTGATTACAGGTTTACTTTCACGCTATTTTGGGTTACAATAATAGCGTGAAAGTGTGGTGATGGCATGGGTAAGTTTGAGCGATTGGATCAGTTGCTGTCTGAAAATAAAGGATATCTGCGTACATCGGATGCCGTTGCAGCCGGTGTATCAAAGAGTACGCTTGCTGCATATGTGAGAGAAAACGGTTTGGAGCGCACGGCGCATGGGCTTTACATGTCAAAAGAAGCGTGGCCTGATGCTCTCTATGTGCTTCAGGTACGGTATCCAAAGGCAGTCTTTTCACACGAAACGGCTCTCTACCTATTGGGAGCCGCGGAACATGAACCCTTGCGCTTTTCTGTTACGCTTGAAGCCGGCACAAATGTTGCGGGCCTCACCAAGCAGGGCGTAAGAGTACACACAATCAAGAAAGACCTGTTTGAGATGGGTCTTTCGGAGGCCGCCTCGCCCGTGGGGCATACGCTGCGGAGCTATGATATGGAACGCACGATTTGCGATCTTGTGCGAAGCCGTCGATGTATTGAAGCGCAAACGCTGCAAGGAGCGGTCAAAGGATATGCGCGAAGTAAAACGAAAAACACTCCGCGACTCATGCGATATGCAAAAGCGCTTTCAATCGAGAGTGTTATCAGGCAGTATATGGAGGTGTTACTCTAATAATCCGAACGGCAAGACAGTTGAAAGCCTTAGTTCGCAATATGTCCAAAAGCGACAGCAACAAGGCTATGATCATCATACGCAACTATGTCATGGAACGGTTTCTGGAACGGCTTGCCGTTTCCCCATACCGGGATAATCTCATCCTCAAAGGCGGCACGCTTGTCTCCGCTATGGTAGGACTGGATAACCGTTCGACGATGGACGTGGATACGACCGTCAAAAACCTGACGCTGACAGAGGAAAAAGCGCACGAAATCGTCAGCGAGATCATCTCCATCCCTCTTGATGATGGGATGACCTTCACCATTGCTAGCGTGACGACCATCATGGATGATGCTGATTATCCCGGCGTCAGGGTACAGCTTGATACCTGCCTGGAAACGATGCACACGCCCTTGAAGATCGATTTTTCCACGGACGATGTGATTACGCCGGGCGAGATCCTCTATGTGTTCAAGCTTATTTTTGAGGATCGAACAATTTCCTTGTTGGCCTACAATTTGGAGACGGTGCTTGCAGAAAAGCTAGAAACCATTCTTTCTCGCGGAACGCTTAATACTCTTATGCGTGATTTCTACGATATTTACGTGTTGGGCATTTCGCAGCAGGACAATATTGACGCAGACACTCTCGGACGCGCACTGATCAACACAGCCGAGAAGCGTGGGTCACTGCCTGTCATCGATCACGTTGGTACTACCATAGACGAGATTGAGAACAGCTCTGCACTGCAATCTCTATGGGAGAACTACAGAACTAGCTTCGACTATGCCGCCGATATTCAGTGGGAAACAATCATCCGTGCATTCCGTCAAATGTACGATATGGCAGTTCCTCCCAGATGATCGGGACACGATTGGTTTTTCGCATTAAGTAAACCCCATATACCTTTATGTTCACGACCCGTGCTTTTGCACAGGTCGTTTTCTATGCGCCCAAGCCCGGCTAAACCGGGCTTATTTATTTCAGTAATCAAGGAGGAATCTCACATGAAACTCATTCGCAAACGTATCCTGCCGCTGCTTCTCATGGCGCTGCTGCTCATCGCGGCGCTACCCATGCAGGCGCTGGCCGCAGAAGGCGACGTAGGCTGGACACAGTACGGCCGCACAGGTCATGCCACGGCAAGCGGCGATACCGTCAGTTTTTCCGGGCATCCTACCGATCCGTTTACCACCCTTCTGTTCCGCCCGGCGCAGGACGGCGATTACCGCACCTTTACGTTCCACCTGACCGAAGGCAATACCGACTGGCATACTCTCGAGGGCAGCGGCTTCGTGTTCAACGCTGTCACGGACGGGAACACGCTCAATGGGTATGCCGTGCTGTTCGGACAGAGCAATGTAGGCTATTACAAGCTCGCCAACGTCAGCATGGCCGCGCTCGCCTCCACCCAGTTCACCGGGCTTTCAGGCGTGACGCTCATCCAGCAGGAGGCCAAGCCCGCATACTCGGCAGGCACAACCTGGTACCTGAAATTACAGGTCAGTCCCGGTTCACTGTCGTTCTATAAGTACGATGATGCCGGCTTCTCAAGCGGCCAGACGGCGATTTTCAGCAACGTGGCCATCGACGACTCCGTTGGCAGCGGCTACGGCCCATTCGGCAGTTTCATAAGCCATAACTGCTCGGTGATATCGACCTCCAGCTTCGAGTATTTCACGCTGAAGATCAGCCCGAACACCGCGCCCGCTATCACCGCGCCCGATGTGGTCATGAACCGCGGCGGAGCGTTCGACCCCGAGGCCAACGTCAGTGCAGCCGACGCCGAGGACGGAGACCTCAGCGGCAAGGTGCAGATCACATCCAACAACGTAAATGCCGATGTTCCCGGCGTATATCAGGTCGTGTACTCCGTCGCCGACATCCTTGGCCTTACCGGCACGCACACCCGCACTGTCACCGTGCGTGCGGATGTGGAGCTGATGGCAGTCGACGCCGTTACCGGCAATCCGCTCTCGGGCGTGGGCTTCAGCCTCGACGATGAGAACCTGCCCGACACCTCCGCTGATGGCAAAACTGCCGCTGTGATTGACCCCGGTACGCACGCTTGGGAAGTGGTTAAAGCACACCCCGACTACATTTCCCCCAAGGGCGAATCGGTTCTGATGGACGGCAGCAAATTCAGTACATGGCCCGCTCAGATCCGCATTCCCTTCGTGAAGAAGACCTACGATATGGCGCTTGCCGTACAGCTTATCAAGGTCAACGACACTCCTGTGACGGAGGGCATCACAGCCAAGTATGGCGATACCGTCGCCTATCAGCTTCGTATCACCAATAAAGGCAATCAAGCGGCAGTTCCGACTGTTGCCCTGAACGTTCCCACTGGGCTAACCGCAACAGAGGCCACCGCAGCCAAGCTCCCCGAGGGCAAGCTTTCGCTGACCCAGCCCATTGAGCCCGGCGCGCATACGGATGTGGAGCTGACCTTCAAGGTGAGTTCCGTGGCCGCATCAGCGTCTTTGGTGCTGCAGGGCAAGGCCATCACCGTCGCAACGCCGGACGGCATGGCCAAGACCGACATCAATCTCAACGATAACGAAGATGAAGCGCCCACGCCCGTGAAAAACCCGCCGGTCATCCTGACCGTGGTGAACGCATTGGATAAGACCGATAAGCTGGCCGGCGCGGAGCTGAAGCTCACGGACAAGAACGGGAAAACGGTATTCACCGACACGACCAATGAGAAAGGCACGGTTGAGGTCAACGGTTTGTATCCTGGGCAGTACACCATCACCCAAACCAAGGTGACGGCGGGCTATCAGCTGCCGGACAAGACATGGAGCTTTACCAAGGCTGACGACGGCACTGTGAACGGCACGACCGAGATACCAAACGAGCCCACACTGGTTCTGGTGACCGATGTGGAGGTGCTGGACGATAAGACCGAGAAGCTGCTTCCCGGCGGCACGATCAATATCGTGGACGCGGAGGGCAAGCAAGTGCAGTCCGGTACGCTCGGCGAGAAGGGCGACCTGACCATTCGTTATATGAAGCCCGGCAAGTATGTCCTCAAGCAGACCAAGGCCCCACTCGGGTATGTGCTGCAGGTCAAGGAGTACCCCTTTGAGATCACCGCCGAGGGCAAGGTCACGGGCGATACCAAGCTCGTCAATGTCCCCACGCTGGTCGTTATCTCGAAGCTTGACCCGGACAAGAAGGCGGTAGCCGACGCCACATATGAGGTCTATAATGCCGAGAACAAAAAGGTGTTCGACGGTAAGACCGATAAGGAAGGCAAGCTGACCGTGAAGTATCTGCCCGCCGACAAGTACACCTACAAGGAGACCAAAGCCCCCAGCGGCTATGCGCTCAACCCTACGGCGTATGCGTTCGAGATCGACGAGAAGGGCGTGGTCGCCGGAACGCTCATTGTGACGGATCCCTTTGCCAACATCGTGATCAAGAAGGTGGACGCCAAGACCAACAAGCTGCTCGCAGGCGCGCAGTTCGGTCTTTACGACAGCACCGATAAGCTGCTCACGACCCTGACCACCGACAACAACGGCCTCGTGCAGTTCACCAAGCTGCCATGGGGCAAGTACAGCGTCAAGGAGCTGAAAGCGCCCAGCGGTTATGCGGTCAACGGCAAGCTGGTCACGGTGGAGATCAACGAAACCTATCAAAACCCGGCCGAACCGCACGTTGTGGAGAACTCTCCCGCCGCCCAGACCGGCGTTGACGGCTTCCCGTGGTGGGGCATTGCGCTGCTTGCGGTCTGCGTGCTCGGCGGCGGTGGATGCGCGTGGTATCTGCTGCGCAAAAAGCAGCCGGCCGTCAATAAGCGCCGTGCGAAGCATAACTGATAGAGCCTGTGCGGGAGGCCGTCTACATGGCGGCCTTCACTCATTTGCGGAGGTAATTCGTATGACCCGTTATAAGAAAAAGATGCTCATCCTGGCCATGGCGCTGATCGTATGCGCTGTTAGCATTCTGCCGTGGACGCAGGTAGCGTATGCCACGCCAGACGCAGAACCCACAAAGACCACGATCGCAGACAAGCTGATACTACGGCTTGGCCCAAACTGGGCCGGTGTGGAGTTTGAACTTTCGACCGATATGGGTAAGTACCCAGGAGCGATCATAGTCGGCGATAATGGCGTGCTAACGCTTGAGCTTGCGGACAGCTCCACCTATACATTGTCTTGCCTCAATTCCAGAGTGACGCCGCCCAAACCAGAGCTGCAGGAGTCGAATGTGCAAGCAGCCGAGTCCACAGAGGGCCCTATATATGCTGCTACGGATCTGGTGCAGCCGAGCGAGCCTGCACCGGCAAATAAAAATGAACAGCACCCGACCGCTGATCTGACAAAACAGCCACAGATGGAATCTGAGACGCCGGCAGATGAATTCCGACAGAACATCCCCACTCTTCAACTTGTGCTATTCATCGGAGGGGCTGTGCTATGTATCGGAGGGCTTATCGTCATACGGATCGTAAAAAAGCATCGTGAATATGACGATGAAGATGACGAATAAGCTGTAGAACTGACTTCGCTTTCCGTAGAACTGAGATAGCAAAATATCCAGTAAAACAGGCACTTTTCTGGCTTTTTATGCTTGACTTTGCGAGCAAAATATGTTACTCTTTTCGTGTAGAAAAGCTTGCGCTTAGGCTTTCTGCGCGGACGAAGTCGACCGGCCGCCAACACATACCCAGAAGGGTATGGAGCAGTTACGGAACGGTGCATTGAGCCGATCCATACGGCGCAAGCAGAGAATTGAATAGCCGGAAGGCACCAAACATATTACAGAGTCAATGGGCTGATGCGACACCACTATTTCAGCCACCTTGGCTCTGTATGTCGTTTTGGCAGCTTTCCGGCTTTTTGTACTCATCCATCTTCAGGTGGATGTTGACGACAGAAAGGTTGGTGAGAATATTGAAGAAGAATAAGATGAACAACCCCTTTATAGGAATCCCGGGTATGAGCGCAATGCGCTGCCCTTACTGCGGCAGCCCTGTTGTTCTGCGCTCGGCGGATGGTATCTACAAAGAAAATCATGCGAATACAAAACTCTACGTTTGCAGCCGATATCCGGCCTGCGACGCTTATGTGCGCGTCCATGAAGGGACCAACAAGCCTGTGGGCAGCCTCGCCGACCATAGGCTTAGAAAGCTGCGAAAGGAAGCGCACGACTCATTCAACAGATTGTACCTGACCGATGTTATGACAAAGGATCAAGCCTATGCGTGGCTTGCAAGCATGATTCAAGCGCCTCGTTCGCAGGCACATATCGGGTATCTTCGGGAGTATTACTGCGAGCAGGTAATTCGGCAGAGCAAGGCAATTCTGGCAAATAGGCAACAGGCCAAAAGCAATGAAAATCGCATGAGGCCACAAATCAATATAGGAGGTGAATCGGCATGACGCTGACTGTTGAACAACAACGTATCGTTGAAGAAAACCTGGGGCTTGTAAGAGCAGTGCTTTCGCGTTGCGTGAGCAGCCCCGGTTCAACCGGCATTTATTCATATGATGACCTTTTCCAGATTGGATGCATTGCCTTATGCGAAGCTGTGATCGAATACCAACCCGGGCGCGCCGTGTTTTCGACCTATGCCTTTGCAGCAATACGCAACCGGATCTACAATGCGCTTGCACGCGCCACATATTGCCGCAAAAGGGAGAAACAGAGCGATTTCCCTAACGAGCCAGTTGCGGTAGTCCCCATGGACACTCCGGAAGCCCACGAGCTTCGCAAAGTCCTCCGTGAAGCTCAGGATAGGCTCAAAGGCGTTACCCGTAAAGGCATAGATGCGATGATATTCATGAGCGAAGGCTTCACCTGCCGTGAGATTGGAGAAATGTATGGAACGAATGCGAACAATGTCACTGCTTGGATTTCTAAAGCCCGTAAAGCACTCAGACTCGATGTAAAGTTCATGCGTTTTGCAGCGGAACTGGAAGTATGAAGCGTTTTATAAAACACATGGCTATTCCTGCGCTATGCTGCATTATGACCCTGACACTGTTCAGGGTCTTTTTCTTTTTGGGGTATGTGCCTACAAGCTCGATGGAGCCAACAATCCGGCAGGGGAGTTTCATTGTAGCCGCCAGAATGGCCTATTGGTCTTCTGAGCCGAATGTGGGGGACATAATAGTGTTCAGCCATGACGGCAAAGTGCTTGTCAAACGAGTGGCGGCCGTTGCAGGCGAGGCGGCGTGGACGTGGAAGGGGCCTGAAACAGTACCCTGCGGGATGCTTTACTTACTCGGTGACAATATAGATGCGTCAATCGATTCCCGGCTCTGGCTCGATCCGTTCGTTCCGGTTGAAAACGTGATTGCCCGGTATTACGAATAGAAACCGGGCGTCGGCACTGCCATGCTAACGCCCGCTGTACGTTATCACTCTTTGCTCAAGTACTGTCTAAGATGTCGAAGCCCTTGTGCGATGGAAGCGGATACCGCCGCGATGCTCACTCTTTCAGCGCGAGCAATCTCAGTCTCGCTCAATCGTAGAAAGAAATGCGCGTATATCCGCCGCATCTGCTTGACCGGCAGCTTCAGCATTGCTTTATAGAGAGCTTCATTCCTTTGCGTTTTCATGTATATTTCCTCCAAGGATGGCAGCTCCATCTCCAAATCGGTAACAGCCTCAATAAATGCTAAGCACTCACCGTGGTATCTGCGCCGTTCATCCTGCGCATGTTCAAGCCGCTTCAATTCTTCCAATAACAGCTTTACCTGCTCGGGAACCTCGCAGAAAACGTCCTGCCTATATAACACCGGATAGTAAATCCGGAGATTGATCACTATCATATGTTTCCTCCGTTTCAGTCGTGGGTGAAAAGGTTGCTGAAACGGGGCGGGAGGAGCCCGAATAGATATAAAAGGAGCATGCCTGGTTCTTATCGATACCATCATGCTCCGTTTGTGATATTCAGTTGATGCTATTGGTTCTTCAACCGGCTGTCTAATCTTACCCGTGTACGATACGGACTCGATTACCATCCTAAGAAACCCAACAGTAATTCCGGCATTAACCAGTAAACTGTTGAGGTGGATAGAAAAGCATTAATATAGCAGTCCACAAAACACCTGCCATTCGCACATTTTTGATAATACACAGCAATGATTCTTGTTTGCCGTGTCTTAGCCCTTTAAGCAATAAGACGACTCGCCATACAGTAAATATCTGCTGCGACCCACGGGTCTACTTCATTTTCACCATCCGGGTAAACCTGCCGACCACAATAAGCGCAGCAATAATGGCAATACCCGCAAAGGCCGGCGGTGCGCTTATCCGCCGTCGGCTTATGAACACGGCTATTCTCTCATTCGTTTTTTTATAAAAAACGCGGCTGCTGTTTGGGCAAGGATGCCAAACCCTGCTCCGATAAAATCCAGTATAATATCATCAACATCAAAAACCCCGACGATCAAAACCTGCTGCGCTGTCTCTATGCATACCAACGCAATCAGCAGCGCAAACAAAACGTATATTTTTTTCGGGATGTACCTTAAATGACAATAAAAAGGAAAAGGGAGGAAGCAGCACTAGATTTCCGAATATTTCTATCAAATTTTTCCAATCGCCGTCTATTTGGAATCCCCTGATGGATTTTACTATTGACGAAAAAGGAATATAATTAGGCGTCAAGCCTGAATAGTCGTAATCGCGCCGGTCTCCCCCGAAAAATACAAAGCCCAATATGGCGCAATAAAGTATCACACCATACCACCGGAGCACATTCAGCATCAATTTCTTTTGTGATTGTTTTAATTCCGAAATAAAAGCGATATAGCTCAGCAGCAAAAGAGGAAGCATAATAAGCAATACGAGCCTTAATATACCTCAATAATGGATAAAAGCCCCGCGATAATAGAATTCACGCATTACCCTCGGGGTTGCACCGATAATAATTGCGCACAGAAGCACAGAAAAAAGTATTCTCAGGCGCGTTTTAGTGCCGGGCTTAATTTCGTTCATCTGTTATTCCTCCTTTTCGGGTTTTCGCTGCGGTTGCGGCGGGCCCGTCTACTTCATCCTCATCATCCGTGTGAACCTGCTCACCACAATTACCGCGACGATTATCGCGATAGCTGCGAACGCAACAAGCGTGCTGATCCACCACTTGCTCATGGCGCGCGTTTGCCTTTTTTCGGTTGCCTGTCACTTTTTGCTCCGCCAGATCAGATCAATATGTTGAACACGCCGGCATAAAGAGGCTATCTTTCCCATTCAATATATTTCTTAGGAAAAATTATTGTGCATTTCAACACGGGATCCATCTAACGCATTGATTGCTATATAGGATGGTAAAATATGCCCGTCCAAGGCGCTCTCTTTTTGCACGATGAACAGCCATGTCGGAATGAGGAAAACCTTGTTCCTTTCCTTTGTAGAGCGAACCATGCAGTTTGTGAGCATAATTCGCGTAATGTGTCTATCCTCGACTGTGGTAGCATCGGCTACCCATGAGGAACCAAGAATAAGCAGGTCTTTCGCGTGCTGCCATACCGCCTCAAATGATAGAGGCTTCATGTTGCTTTCTAACTTATTCGTTATAATAACGGGATACTCCCAATGAAAGAAACGGATTCCCTCCTGATCCACCATAAGCACAATTCTTTCCTGCGGCCATGGTTTGATATAGTCCGCTTCATCCTCAAACCCCAAAACCCCCGGGGTCAATATGCTGCTGTCAAACGGAATTTGCCCATCGATTGCACGGCAAAAAGTTATTTGGTAGCCCACCGAGACCGTAGCATAGCCAAAGAATCCATCCAGCATACGCGCCGCTTCAATATGTGCCGCTTCAAAGCCTTCAATTTTCAAATCATTCAATACGTTTTTTGATATTGTCAACGCTTCTTCTTTGGATAAAACGGGTTCCAGTACAACAGGACCTTCTCCGTCCCAACCGCCGTTCTTTATTATCCATGATTGTAGTTGTATGGTTCCGGCATTCTTCGGGAAAATTTCCATTTGATTTTCATCGGCAAACACATAAACATTTTGTTCCAAACTGTTTTTGAAAACCACCTTGCATGGGAAAGTCGGCTCATAATCAGCAATGGGGATATATTCCTCGTTAGGCGCATTTCGCAATTCTTCGGATAAGCTTTCGATTATTCCGGCGCTATCGGCAGATGGCTCATACAGAACGGAGCCGTCTTGCTGTTTTTTCGGCATTCCTCTTTTTAGAATGACTATGAGTTCTTCCAAATCTTCTTTCGTCATTTCACCGGAGCGCGCTCCGATGAGGTCTTTGGAAAAGTACGAAACTATTTCATCCATGCGGGTTTGGCCAAACCTGTCTTGCGTCGCTTCATACACATAAAAGCCTTCCGCTTGGCCTATCTCAATATCCGTATCCGCCACAAACTTGAAATGTGGCATTTGTATTTCTTCATTCAACTTACTTGGGCAAATAAAGGTGCTGTCAGCTTCCTTATCATCGCTTTCAACAAGTGTAGCTTCTAATTGTTCCGCTGCCTTATGCACCACTATCTCTTTTTCCGGCGTAGGCTGGCAGGCAACAAAACCAATCGCCATAACCGTGCAGAGCAGAATTGCCATGTATCTTTTCATAATTGCCACCTTAGTAGCCTCTCGTCAAATCGATGATACTGCCGTCGATGGCGTTGATGGTGAAATAGCTCTGTTCTGCGCCATTTTCCGTTGCCGTTGCCCCGTCGGCCATGTTGCTTTGGGAAATGCCGATAAAATCCCATGCGGGAACGTACAGGTATTCGTCTGCGCCCGTGCTGATTTTCGCCATGCATAGGCGTATCTGAGTTATTTCGACGCTGATCGACTTTATGGATTCATCTATCCATGAAAGGGAGGATCTGCAATGCTGTGCAAGAAATTCCATAATCATGTCAAAGGGCAGCAAGGCCACGCTTTCGTTTACCGTTTTTACCGTGGTGGGCGATTCCCATGTGAAATACACTATTCCGGCATCATCAATAGTAACGGCGGCGTACTCGTCCGCCCAAGGCTCGGCATAAGCGGCGGAAGCCTCGCCACGCGCCAGCATGGGCTTATGGAACATGGCAGGCAGGCCGTTAAATCCCCTTGTAAATATAAACAAGTAGCAGTCATGGCTATTCCGGCCTTCCACGGGGTTTACTGCCGTTACGGACAGCTCTGCAAAAGCTTCCATATAGTCAAGCCCGATATTTTTTATAACCTCCTGCGCCATGCTCTTAGCCTTAGAAAAAGTGGTACTCAGCTCCTCTATGTCCGCCCTGTTTACCCTATATTGCTTTGCAAGATATGCCGTACCCGTATTTTCTAAACGTATATAGCTCAACTTGCCGCTGTCCGAGCGGTAAGCGGAAAACGTTGCAAGGGTTTCATTCCCAAGATCGACAGAGGCCGTTATCCGGTTATAGTCGTTGCCGGGAGGCAGAAGCATAGGAACCGGCGGCGAATCGGATTTTTGCTCGGCGACGGATCGTTTATCGCCGAATTTTCCGTCATTAACCGTTCTATCAATAGTCATTGGGGCGATTTTCAGCTTTTCCTCATAGAAAGCTATCATATCATCTATATATGGGCTGCTTTCATTTCTGCCTTGCAGCTCCGCCTGCGCCTGTTTATATGAGCTCAGGCGAATAAGCACTTCTTCCTGTGTAAGGTCGGTAATGGACAGCGGATCGTACATGGTTTTATCGCCAATAAGCGCCGCCCTTGCCTTATCTACCATAGCCTGGGAAAGAAACTCCGGCCTTGCGGAAAAAACGGCATACCGCTCCAATACAGGGGCTATTACAGAAGCATCGATTTTGATTTTTACATTTTTATTTCCTACGTCTATTATGCCCTCATACCTTTCGGGGAGATCATCGGTAAGCGGATTGCCGCCTTGAGAAGCGGGTTCGAGGTATTTACTATCGTCGCCAACTATTATTACAGACGCCTCCGGCGTGGGCTGACAGGCGCATAATAATATACAACTTACGACCAACCATAGTGTGCTTATAATTTTTTTCATCTTAATCTCCTCTTTCAATGAAAAGTGCTGCATATCCTCAAAAGCCGCTAACAAAAGCACCACGACGACGCCCGTAAAGGCGATTAAGAAGCCAAGGCTTAAAAGAGCCTGCTTCAGGCTGGCGGTAAGGGTATGGGACATGGGGATGTTGCTCCTTTGCTGGGATTATTATTTATCCATTTGCTTATTCCGCGGTTGAGTTATCGGCACTTACGATTCTCGGATCCATCAATGCGCCCGTTTCTGCATTCAGAACCATGACGGCCTCGGTTCCTTCACCGTTTTCCTCTGCAAACTCCCTATACAAAACATACCATGCCGGCACAAGCCGGGCTCTTTCGGCGTTTCCTTTTACTCCTGTAATGCAATAGCCAAATTTTATTTTGTCAATGCATATATCAATCGGATCAATACGGGCGTATTTTTCATCCTCTAAATAGGAATAGCGATATTTCATCTGCTCTCTTATCCGAGTCTGTACTTGTGAAAATGGTATTAGCTCGCATTCGGATTTATCAACGTAGTCTATTTCGCTTGCGCCGTTCCACTCACACCCTATGACCCCATCGCGGCTGACATATACCAGGATAATATCCTGGGGCCATGGCGCAGCATATTCAGAAGCCGCAGTAGTAGGGTATACAGTATAACCCGTGCCCACGTCAACCGTTGATAATCCATTGTTTGTTTTGCCGTATACCATCACATAAAGCGGTATTATATATTCATTGCTTGGTTCTACAAGCTGTGCTTTTTTTGTATCGATTAACGCCATATTGTCGCATGGCAGACTGCTGACGAATAATTCCGCTATATCGGTGGCCTCCTGTTCGCTGATGCCTATATCGTCGATTTTAAGTATTCCATCGCCCCAATCCAATCCCTCATATTGCGTTACCCCGCCGGGCGCTATATATAACGACATCCCGTTCATTATTCCGAAAATGATAGTTTTCCTGTTATTCAGCAAAAATTCACCTATATACTCATCACCCTCTGATTTAGAATTAAAACTAAGGATTCCTTGCTGCTTGGTTTCCGGGGCAGTTTCAAGCCTTGAGTACAAATCGTTCAGAATAGTATTTATCTCTGCTGACGACATGTCTCTTTCTTCTGATTTTTGGGCAAGTTGACGCTCATAAGCAATGATCATCTCTAAAATTTCCTGTTTCGTAAGGTTAATATCTCGCATATATATCTGCGACATATCTTCAACGAATAATTTAGCTATCTTTTCTATCTTTGTGCTATCAAACGGGGCACGTTTAACGATTATATTGCGACATTCGGTAATGTGAGGAACTTCTATACATGCATCAGCCGAAATGCGGTATGTTTTTGATGTTTCCATATCTTTTTCAATCCAAATTTCAGGAATGATCAACTCGCCAATCGTGCATTTGTCATCCGCACTTGTATAGTTCGGCTCGCTGCCGACAACAATGCTGCTCTCCGGCGTGGGCTGGCAGGCGCATAACAGCGCACATATGAAAATACCATAAGCAGTGATGGCTCTCTTATGAAATAACATAATTTCCTCCTTGCATTTCAGCAAGGGTGTCAAGTTTAACTGACACCCTTTGTGCCAAAATTTAATGCTTATTTAGCGTGAGATCCGTAAGGACAGCTCATGGAAGAACTTGTAAATGCATACCCGTTTATATTGGTAATTGTGCCGGATGTGGGCCTAATGCGCAGATATACCACATGACTCGGATTGGATGCTTTATATGCACTTGTGGAAAGATAATAACAAGAACCCGGGACACGGTTTGCAATCGAACTCAAGGCTGTTCTGGAACTCTGAGTCCATCCGCTTTCACCGGCCACCCATTGTTCTTTAAAATCTTGACTGCAATTTGTATTGTGGTTTCTGGCATAAGCATTAACTACTCCTGCAGAAAAATCATACATGGAGGAGATGCTTGAGGCGCTATATGCAAAAGCCGCCCCTGTAAACGCCAGTATAACTACCATGCACAGAATTAGGGCAGTGTATCTTATCTTCTTCATGTTTTTCTCCTTTCAAGTAACTTAGTTGTCTTTTTCTCAATCAGCAGCTACAATTTGGTTATGCCCTTGCATATCTACATCGCCCTTTCAGCTATGAGCTTGTCCAACTCATGACTTGCAAGGGCTTTTTTATTCCTTCAATGGAACCACATCCTTTTTCGCTATATATAAGACACGCTGACGCGGGAAAATCTGTCGCCAGAAGCGTATTTTTTATATACTAATAACCGACACCGCCATACGGCTATTTCATCCTCATCATCCTTGCAAACTTGCTCACCACAATCACCGCGACGATTATCGCGATAGCTGCGAAGGCCGCAAGGGCGCTTATCCACCACTGGCTCATGGCGCGCGTTTGCCTTTTTTCGGTTGCCTGTCACTATTTGCTCCTCCAGATCAAATCAATGCATTTGAATCCAAGCAGTCATTGTGCTATCCTGCCGATATATGCCTTGGGTTCAATATAACTACCATCTATTGCGTTCAAACAAACACGGCAGTGGTAAACAGTGGGCTCATTCTCTCCTTTAAGGCGTTCGTGAAACTCATACATCACTTCCCACGTTGGAACGAGGTGACCTATGTCTCGACGATCCTTAACATTTATCAACGCACTCGCCAATCGGATTTTGTTGACCATAACCGAATACTCTTCCACGTGATTCTCTTGATAAGCATGATTATAGACAAGCTGCTGCTTAATCCGATCCAAAATATCATCAAAAGGCATAAGCTGGGTGTTTTCAGCAATAATAGCTACTTGCTCGCCAGCTCCACGAACATCATACTGTGCGATCTTACCATTCTCATCTACAATAATATACATATACTCGCTTTCCCAAGGCGCAGCGTTGCTTGGCGGCGGGCTGCCTTTCCATATTCGCCATTCATCCATGTAGGTAGCTTGTAATCCTCCGCAATCACGAATAAAGAAAATTATCCATCCGATCCCTTGCAGGCCTTTGTCGTTATATGCAATCGCCTTTTCCATAAAAGAAAACTTCATGTTTGAGTCCGCGCCTAAATTTTTCATAGCATCTTGGGCAATTCCCATCGCAGATTCGCTTTCCAATTTGGGGTTGGTGGATGTAAAATCATTTTTCTGTTCTAAAGTCTCCGCATTGCTTTCTCGCACCCAGTATGAATCACTATCACGTCTATATTGATAGGTATTGCCATTCATCTGTGCAACTAAAACAGCGTATGTCGCCGTATTTTCATTGTAGTGATATGCTTCAAAAAAAGTCTTTCCCGGCAAATCATTGAAAGAGAAGGGAATAGCTGCACTGTCATCGGGAGCTGTTGCTAACCGTTGTTGCAATTCTATAAGTTCATTGGCTATATCAGTATCGCTCTCTTCCGCTAGAGACGTCAAATAAGACATTCTTTCAAGAATATCCCGTTTCGTTTCATGGGGAGTTTCTACCCACTGCTCGTCCGGATAAAAGAATTGCATCACATTCCGGTAATATGTTTCATCAAATGCCGCTTTTTCAATTTCCACAACCGGATATACATCTGTTTGAGGTATAACTACAGACGCATTTATAGTCAAATCTAATCCGCTTATTTCATTATGGAACTCCACGTTATTCGGTGCATCGTATTTATCATGAGTTCCATCTTTCGGCTGTATAGCCTCTGCTACGTAATCCTCCGTCTTAACAACAACAGGTTCTTTTTCAGGAGTAGGCTGGCAGGCAGACAGGATTAGCAATAAAACAACTAAAGCTAAGGTCCCTACGGGCAATCGATGCTTATTGGGTTTATTTGGCATAAAGCTATCCTCCGTGATTGTATAGTGTGGCTAATCGCCATATCTAAATCTTTGAGTTTTGGGCAAGAACAGGTATATTCATGTTTAGCCCTTGCAACTCTGCATTGCCAAATGGCAATGAGCTTGCTCAATTATGATTTGCAAGGGCTTTTTTATTCCTTCAACGGAACCACCGTCTTTTTCGCTATATATAAGACACGCTGACGCGGGAAAATCTGTCGCCGTAAGCGTATTTTTTATATACTAATAACCGACACAACCATACGGCTATTTCATCCTCATCATCCTTGCAAACTTACTGACCACAATCACCGCGACTATTATCGCAATAACTGCGAAGGCCGCAAGGGCGCTTATCCACCATTGGCTCATGGCGCGCTTCTGCTCCTCCTCGGCCTTTTTCTCGGCGTCGGTCTTTTCGCCCTCTATCACGGGCTTTTGTATCTCGGTGGCGAAGTCCACGCTCACCGCGTATTCCTCCCCCGCGTCGTCCTTGTAGGATATGGTGTATACGCCTGTGGTCTTGCCGTAGCTTTCGGTGTAGCCCTCCGTCATGGAGAGCATACCCACGAATACCTTCATCTCCCCGTAGCCCGCCTGCCCAGGCTGAATGTCCCCTAAGAACACGCTGGAGGTGGGGAAAAGCCCCGCGCCGGTCAGGTTCACGGTGACGTTCCTGAGCGGGCTTTTGCCTATGTTGAACACGTTGGCGGGCAGGGTAAAGGTCTCGCCTGCGGTGACGCTCTTGGGCAGGGATATGGAGTCGTATGTCATCTCCGCAGGCTGGGTGACGTTCACGAGGAACTGCCGCGTGGCGGTGTAAACGCCGCCGTAAAGATCGACGTAATCCAATGTTATGAAAAACGCCCTGCTCCCCGCTATTACGTCCTTGGTGGTCCTCATTTTAAACGCGGCCTCGGCGCCTTCGCCGGAGGCTATGTTATCGAGCAGTATGGCGTTGTTTGTGTCGTAGGGCAGTATGCCCTCGGCTTCGCTGCCGTATGTAAGCCTGACGCTTCTTGCGCGTATGCTGCCTATGTTGTCTATTTTGACATTCACGGAAAACTCCCCGTCCCCGCCGACGGTGTCGGGCGTTATCTCGCAGGCGGATATGAAAAGCTCCGGCTTTTCGGCGGCCTCCTTTGCGTCGGGGTCCTTGGGCTTTTTGCCGTCTGAAACCGTCACGAACACGGTAAAGCTCTGCTGCTTCTGCTGACCCAGCACGTCGAGGTAGTCCGCCTTCAGCGTGACGGGATATGAGCCGTTTATCCGCCCCTTTACAAGCGGTATTTCAAACATGAACACATACCGTCCCCAGCCGGCGGCGGTCTGGGAATAGTTGCCGAATACGAAGGGGCTGTCCGCCGTCGCGCCGAGGTCGGCCGTTACCGTCACCTTGCCGTCATAGGTTTCGCCGATAAGCGGGAATATAATGTAGCAGCAGCCGTTCACTATGCGGGGCACATAGCCCTGCTGGTATGTTTTATCCATGCCGTCGTACAGGCTCCAGCTGTCTATAATAAGCTGCTCCACAACGGGCGTAGGCTGCGGCGTTGGTTCGGGTGTAGGATTGGGCGTAGTTACAGGCGCTTGGGTCTCTGCGGGCGGCGTTTCCGCTCCCTCAGCAAAAGCGGCGATGGGCAGCGCAAGCAGCAATATAGCCAGCAGCGCCGCGAATAGTCGGTTCATATACTTTCCTCCCGTATCATGGTCATAACTCCCGCGTCCATCTCGCACACGGTATCGCAAAGCTCGTCTATATCCCCCTGATTATGGCTGGCAAGCAGTATTGTCTTGCCCTGCTCCTTGAGCCCCTTTATGAGCTGCCGCATCTCCCGAACGCCATGCTTGTCAAGGCCGTTGAGCGGTTCGTCTAAAATGAGCAGCGCGGGATCCTCCATTATGGCCTGTGCTATGCCCAACCTCTGCCGCATACCGAGGCTGTATTTGCCGACGGGCTTTTTCATAAGCGGGTCGAGCCCCACGCGGCGGATAGCAGCCGCGATCTGTTCAAGTCCTATCTTTTTATTCAGCGAAGCCAATATCTCAAGGTTCTTCACGCCGGTCATATTGGGTAAAAACCCCGGCGTTTCGATTATCAGGCCGAGGCCGGGCGGGAAGTCCACGTCTTTGCCCACCCGCTTGCCGTTGACTATGACTTCGCCCTCGGTGGGGATGAGAAAGCCGCATATGCACTTCATAAGCACGGTTTTGCCGCTGCCGTTGTTGCCCACTATGCCGTGTATCCTTCCCTTTTCAAAATCGCGGGTGACGTTATGCAGCACCCGCTCCTGCCCGAAGTCCTTGGATAGGTTTTTGACCGAAATAATGTTCATGCTTCAGTACCGCCAAAGTTAAAGTTGTAATTCCGCACCGCCCGAAGGGAAAGGAAAAAGCACAGGGCGATGAGCATTGCGAATATAAGATACGTCTGCCAAAGCCTTGGCAAAAGATCGTAGCCGAAGTTGTGCATGTGATATGTGGCCTGATTCAGCGGCGAAAGCCAGCCCACCGCAACGTTGGCCTTGTACATGAGCGCATCCGGCAGTTTGAATATAGCCTTTATAGTCTGGGGGTTGAGTAAAAAGCCGAACAGGCTGAATGCGAACACGGCGGCTATCCCCGCAAGCTGACCGCGCCGCAAATTGAACAGCAGCATTACGAACACCATGAGCAGGGTGTAAAGCAGCATCAGCAGGAATATGGTCGCCATGCACTCATACGGGCGGCTCATTTCAAGCGTTTTCACAAGCGCGGGCAGGGCTACCTTTTGCCCCGCGCCGGAGTAGCCCAGTATTGCTGCGGTCTCGCTCCACATATCCCCTATGAAACTCTGCCGCATACAGACGAGCGAGGTTGAAACCAGTATGAACGCAAGGTAGATAAGCGTTGCCAAGGCGATATACGCCGCCTGCCCCGTGAGCCAGGTCTTGCGGTCTATGCGCATGAGGTAAAAGGGCGTGGCGCTTGATATGAAGGGCATGTCCGCAAAGAGCAGCAGGAGGAGCAAAGAGGAGAGCAATATCGAGTTGCTGTCCCCGAAGGTCCACACGAAGGCTTCCACGAGCTGCATGGTGGTTTCGTATTCCTTGGCGAACTTCACGGCCTTGTCGGACAGCAGAAAGCACAGCACGAACGCAAGGCAGAAGGTGATTACTATTCTTGGGTTTTTGTGCCAGCGGCGGAAGTTGTATTTGGTCACGGCAAGAATCTGCTTCGGCTTCATATCCTCTCAAGCCTCCTTTTCGCGGCGTATGCAAAGGCAAGGGCCATCAGCAGGCTGAACTCTATGAGCAGCACCGCCACCCCTATTTTGCCGAACACCCACCTTGGGGACGGGCTGAGCCATTCCCGGGGGTACAGCACGAAGAGCTTATCGAAGTACCGCTCATACAGGATTATGAGAAGATAGAACAGCACGAAGGGCGAGGCGTATGCCATGTATTTGCTGTCGGTAAGCGCGGCGAAGGTCATGCCCGTCAGCGACCAGAAGGCCCCCGAGGCAAAGAACATGAGCGCAGTCTCCATTAGGTTGCCAAAGTAATTCGGCACGGTTTCTCCGGCCTTAGGGTAGGCTTCCATGGGCAGGAACATGAGCGCGGCGAAGCCGTATGCCGCCAATATGCCAAGTGCCAGCGCAAGCCCGCCGGAAACGGCGCAGCCCACGGCTTTCCCCGCGATATACCGCGGCACGGTGGTGCGGGGCAGGTATTCCTTTATGAAGCCGCTTTTAACATCGTCAATGAAGGACGCGGTGTACGGCAGCGCGGCGAGTATGGGCAGGGCCAACGCCATGGCCTCCGATGACAGCGCGCCCATGATAAGGTCGCTGTGGAAGCCGGGGGAAAGCAGCTCCGCCGAGCGGAACCCCGCCAGTATCCCCTGAACTGAGGAAAGGAGCGGAATGAGCGCCGCGCCTGCGAGGGAGAGCAAAAAGCCCCACGAGCCCACCGCCTGCCTGAGATTTGAAGCCACCGTCCGCACGGATCGCACCTCCTTTCTTCCTCATGCTCCTATTATCGGGTGTGCGCGGTAAACAAGTCCGCAGCAAGGTATAAACGGGTTGTAAATTTGTCAGTTAGCGGTTAGTAGCCTAAATTTCTGTCGATTATGCTGCCGTCAACAGCGTTTATAGTCACATAGCTTAATGCGTATTCGGGGCTGCCCAAATAGCGCGAACCATCATGAAGGGTTTGATAGCCGATAATATCCCACACTGGAATTAGCAAAAATGTGTCCCTCTCATCTTTTATCGTAATATAGGAACCGTTTAATTCAATCCGATTGATAAATAGCTTTGTGGCCTCTTTTTCCACAAGCAGGTTTTTCAAATGAGATAAGGCAATAGTCATTGCTTCATCCTGGTTTATTACGCTTACGTTGCTGTTTACAGTGCCTTCAATGACATAAGGATTAGTCCATTCGAACCAAAAGACTTCCTTGCCGTCTGTTATGACTTTAAGCACCTCCGGATTAGCGCACCGCCCATATTGCTCTTTATTTGCATTCGTTGTTGACATTCCCGCCGGTGCGGGAGCAATGAGGGACGGCGCTATACTACCGTTGTAGGACCTTACAAACTGCAAATTGTATACGTATGTAGTGGCATTTGTGGAGTCAATCGTTTTCAAGTCCATTACGGATTTAGAATACAGAACGTAATCCTGTATACCTAAGGGCTCCATATAGGAATCCGCAACTGAAAGTGACGCTGCCAAGTCCGGCTCGTCGCTTTCTGCGATATTATCTACTGGCACGGTTTTTACAAAACCTTTATAGTAGAATATCAATGATGATCCATAATCCTGCATGTTACAAACCTCAAGAATGTAGTCCTTTGCATTGCATTTCCCAATAAACTGCGCTAAGGTTTCAACAGAGGTAAATTTCTCAAAGGAAATGCTTAGCTCGTTGTTAGAGTCTTCGTCAAGATTAAGCAGTTTCTTTTCAAGCTCAACAATCTGTATCTCGCAGTCACTGATTTGCTCATCAATCGAACGCAGATCATCACCAGGGAGATTGCCGCTATTTAAGTCGGCAATAAGTTTTTTATAATAGAGTATTTCTCGCTCTACCGATTCGGCTGTATCATTCGTATAGTTCAACGCGGTAGATGGCTCAAAAAACAAGCCGATAAACTTCTCTAAGTCCTTTTCAGTATAATAATATGACTTGAGCTTTACCGCAGCGCATTCAGTTATATTCGGCGCAATTATTTCAGCGGATATATCAACTGCACAATCGTTAATTCTAAGGGAGTCCTTAACATTCCCTAATAGCTTATATTCGTATTTCGAAGCAATATTGGGAACCGTAGCTGTAAGCTCAGAGCCGTTAATTATACTATCCATAATATCTCCTTTGCTATGTATGACAGGAGATTCTGGAGTTGGTTGGCAGGCCGTGGTGAAACACGTCAATAGCAAAATGGTGAAAATAAGTATAGCCAGCATTCTAACAAAGCCGCTTGAATTGGGCGCACTAAAAATGCCGACAATTCTCTCTTCTAAGGCTTTTTTTCCGGTTGAAGAAGACATCCCTAATGCATGAATCTTATGCTTACCTATTCCAAGGGATAATAGCGTATTAGCATAGAGCCTTTTATCGGCAGCAGAGAACTGACTTAGTGTAGAGTGATCACATCTCAATTCCATATCGCGCAAAATCATTTTCTTAGCGAGGTATATGATGGGATTGAACCAGTATATACATGAGAGCAATGACAGCAAAAGGTTCATAATATGGTCTTTGAACTTATAATGGGATAGTTCATGGCAAATACAAAGATCAAGTTGATGATCATCAAGTTTCATAATCGTGTTTTCAGGCAGTACTATTATTGGCGGTACTGCTGCGATAAGTGCAGGGGTGGTAATCTTGTTGTCACCGTAAACAACAAGCTTAATTGGTGAGCGAATACGCAGGCGGTTTTTCCATATCTCGAATTTCTCAAGGGTTGGCGCATTAGGAATATTGCTATTCTTACGTATGTAAAGTAGCAGATGGGTATGCAGCGCGAACATACGCAATATCATAATTGCTGCAACGCCAGCAAACAAAGACAGCAGTCCCACTTGCCAACTAATCCCATCAAATGCCGAAACTGAATAATTCTCTCGCTCCTTTGGAGGCGTTACGATAGAGGCACCTTTATTGCGTTCCGGCAACCAAGCGCCGCTTCCCTGATGCTCAGTCTGCATCTCAGCGTTGTCCATACTTACAGCTTCAAGCAATTCATGCATTGGTAAGCTTACAAAATTAAAGCTTGTTTCAATCGTTACAGGAACAACTAATCTCAAAACTAAAATAAACCATACGCAATAATGCATCATGAATGACATACGCGAATGGAACGCTTTCTTGATCAACAAGATTGTAAGAAATATTACAATCGAGTAAATTGTGATTTCGAGAAGTGCTTTTAATATTGTATTAGCCATCAGAACATTCTCCTTTTGCAAGTTTATCAATTAAGGCTCGAAGTTCCTTATAATCGTCAGCATCTAAATGGCTATCTCGTAGCATACAAACCAGAAGTTCTTTTGTAGCGTTCTGATCGATCTTTTCCAATAAGTCATTGCTCTCCGCAAGAATGCAATGGGATTGAGCATAGGCAGGATAATAAAACTTGTCCCTACCCAATTGACTATAGCTTAAAAGACCCTTATCGCACATTCGCTTGATATAAGTCGTAAAAGTATTGTATTTCCAATCAAGCTTATCTCCAATCGTTTGGATAATTCCGGAGATTGGTTGATTCGGCTTGTCCCATAATGCTTTCATGATGATCCATTCCGCTTTTGACAAAGATTTCATGGTGATTCCGCCTTTCAAGTAATACACTACTATTGTAGTGATGACCCGATGCATTGTAAAGCAAAAACTACAAAGTTCACAAAGAGTTAACATATTAAAGAGTATCGCTAAAATACAAAATTCCCTCCCCATTATAGACTTCAGACCAGCCTATAATCTGTTTATCACTATTGAAGTATAGCCACAACCATATAAAATTTGCACCATGACGCATATTTTCGTGATGTTTAAAAAATTCAGAATTTGCTCTTACCGAAAGATTGACATAAGCATTGATGCCAATATAGGATTCTTCAGATACAAATTTTTTTATGATCTCACCGTTATTTATGATTACCTCTCGTGGGAAAAATACTACATGGTCTCTTTTTATATCATAGTTTAAACCGTCAAAATATCCTTTTGTAGTATTGAAAAGGGACTCTGTGAGGCAGGATTCTAAATCATTCCCCGTAGGATTTTTCGTGTAACTTAAGCAGAATCGTCTTTCAATAAAGATATCTACCAAGGCAAGATATTCATCGGCATTTCTGATATCGTCCGTTTTACAATATTCGAATTCAACATCTGGAAGTGTTATTTGATCATAGTAATCTCTGCTGACATTCACAAAATCATTTAAATTCGATAGCGGAATATCATCTTTAAATCGATATGCTTCATTTCTATATGCCGGAATGTTTGCCTCACATGCCATAAAAAGACAGCTCATGATAATGATAGTAATAACAAATATCCTTTTCATACTTCTTTCCACCCATTCTTTCGAATAACGATAGCATTTATGATTAAGGCTGCCGCAAAGACAGTAGCTATCTGCCAAAAATAGCGATTTGCTTCCATTCCTGACGTAGTATCATAAGTTTGAAAGGGAACTATATATGCAAATACGCTATTCGATACATTCGGGACAAGGGCAGCGGCAACATAAATTAGCAAATAGCTCGCTACTCCAGGTAAGATAACCCCTTCATACAGTCGATTAAAGAGGTTTGATAAGCCAAAGGCTAATAACGAATAAGCTCCTGCGTAAATCATGCTGAAAGCGATGAAGCAAATACAATACAGCAGCATGGAACGGTCATACACGGTTATAAACAGCGAGCCTGCTAAATAGTTTTGCCTGATAGATGGATCAGAGTCCAAGCATAGCATGATTAGTAGTACAAGCATATAGCTAAACATAAAAAACAGGCCTGTTCTTATTGATATTGATAAGGCTTTAAATCTATATGCAGTCTGCTTAGGCATCTTTTGATATGGTTCGCTACCATCTGTCAAGAATTCTCTGCAAAACACAAATGAAGCAATAAATGGTGCAAAAAGGGCCATTATCGGATTATCGTATACTGCTCCGTAAATGAACGAATTGAGTGTGCCAATCATCTTTTGATTCGATATTTCTGTTATTTGCACATTTCTATAGAGTATTGCAATACAAGAAATTGCCATAAGCAATAGGCATATATAAAGATGCTTATTCCGAATGCACCTTTTCAGATCAGAGACAAAAACCTTAAAAAAATCATTTAGCATTATGTTTACCTCTTATCGACCTTACCAAACTTTGTTGCTGAAGGAGGATCAGTGCCGTAAATAAGGAAATTAAAATTATCCAAACGGCTAGGGATACATAAAACGAAATCCGAGTAGCATCATTTGATGTGGGTGCAACTGCTTCTGAATAAAAAATTGTTGAATGCTCAAGTAAAGTAAAGCCTAATGGCTGATAAATATTTAACACCTCATAGAACCATCGATCGATAACGGTAAAAAGCAAAACAAAAAAACCCATTGGCAAATTGCTCTTAAAATTGATTACGCTGATAAATATCATGCAAAAATTACTCTTTAGTAATAATAGCAAAATAGTGAGCAAAAGTGATGGTAATGCGCTTAAAGTATTTTTGGTGTCTATTTGGAAAGTGTTGTATGGAAAAGATATGCTCCCGTTTTTAATGATATAAGTTAACAGGCAGCATATAGTGCTTAATAAGATCAAAAAAATAGATGTTAGAAGGATATCCAGAAATATGTGCGTTGATGCATTCTGCCGATAATTACTTGTATTCACGTCGCCTTTAATTAGAATAATCGCAAAGATCAAATAGTAGCATATGAAATACGGATTATTCAGTTCATAAATCAACCATTCTGTACCTGTTAAAGTTGAGATGCTACCAGCATCTGATAGTACAGCACAAAACAGAAATATGGATAGAACAATCCAACGAAATATATGCGTGGGTAGATGTTTTTTCATACCTTCTCCTCTTTGCTTATTTGGATTAGGCATCCGAAAAGTTCAGATGCCTAACCTGTCTAAAACTTAGGAATCATGCCCAACCAAATAATTCCCTGTGGACTTAATCGCATAGTTGGGGTTGCCTACGAACTTGAAATAGAAATTGGTAGTATAAGCGTAGTCTCTACTTAGACTGTATCCATCGAAGTCGTTTGTGGCACTCATCCTAGCTGCATAAGCCGAAGCCTTTGTCGATTTATCGGAAAGATATGGTCTTGTAGTGAAATGCCCATTAGAGCCACCATCCAATGTGGAGAATGTGTATACAGAGCATAAATATTGCTGCGCATTGTAAGTCGCATTCCGCTTTACAGTGTTTGAGGACCAAAGCGTTCCATTAACACCTAGCCGGCTTATGCTGTAGCTTTTAACGGAGTCGGTGTAATCATCGGCATGTGCCACTGTCATCATTGAGAGCACAAACACAAGTACAAATATTAACGCTAGTGTCTTTTTCATATTTTTTCCTTTCAGATTCCGTAGTTGCTAAGTCATCAATCATCAGCTACAATTTAGTCATACCCTTGCAAATTGGCATCGCATTTCGGCGATGTGAGCCGCCCGCTCATGAAATGCAGGGGTATTTTACATATTCGCAATCATAAGCATCCCTCCCTCGTCACCGGGTCACAGACGGCTTTTGAATTGAGATTCAGCCATCTCTGCTATATAGACACCTGAGGAAGGGGTAAATCTGTCATAAAAATCCAAAATAAATAAAAATATATTTTTGAAACCGGCGAAAGATTTTTCGTAGTTGAGGTGTCATATAAACAGCGGTTCGTCCGCAAATACATTTTTTAGGAGGCTTCTATTATGAAGAAAAGAATCCTTTCCCTTGCGCTTATCCTTATCCTGTGCCTTTCAATCTGTACCGCAGCTTTAGCGGCAACCCGCCAGGCCGGCGGGCGCTGCTATATGAACAACACCGGGCGCTCGGTATCTTTCAGCGGATATTCCACGTCCGCTCAAACAGAGGACACCATAGGCATAACAGTAATTCTCTGGGAACAGCGAGGGACTACCTGGTATGAAGTAGCGAGAGCTTCCAGCCAGCTTAGAAATGCCGACTATGTAGATGCATCAGGGACAAAAACCGTGGATGGCGGACATTATTATAAGGTTACCGGTACGCATACTTCTTCAAAAAACGGCACGAACTATTCGGGAACCTCAGAAACCAGCAGCAAATGGATTCCTTAAAAAATCAAATATAATTTTGGGCTGCCTTGGTCAAGGCAGCCCCGGTAACTCGTTCTAACTTAGCCCCAGAATTCCAAGTTTCCTATAATCTCCTGTAAGTCATCCAATGGTAATTCTATACTGCTCACATTTATATCATATCCTACGCCGAATGCTTCCGCATATATCGTTTCATCCTCCATGATTGACAGGTATGTAGTGATCCCAATACCTGATTCCATTGTAATCACATCATCAGCGGCATTGTAATAACCGCCCCAGAATGCAGAATCATTATAAAGAGATTGCACAACAGCATATTTTTTCCCGTCGATTCGGGCATATTTGCTCCCTATAACAAGTGCATCATCTCCGATTATGTGTACCGAGAACGATAGCAGGACATCGTCACTGCTGCCCGGGATTACAATCTGCCGTCCGGTAGCTTCTGCAACAGCCTCCAGACTTTCAAACTCTGCGGGGAGCGCCGCAAAATCGATTGGTTTCACATACCCCGTGGTGCCTTCATTGCGGGACAATAGAGAGCCGTCAAATACGCTGATAATGACATTGTAGAGTCCTTTTGCCAATGCAGCGCCTGCTTCCGTCATGGTGAAAAAGCCAAATACAATCAATAGCACCGACAGACATACCAATCCTTTGCGCAGAGAGAAAGAGTGGCCTCTTATCACGGTGTTGCAAAATGTTTTTCCTGGCGATGTCGCTGCGCCGGAGACAGGCTCCGGTATACCAAGCTCGATTCTCGCCTGACGGAGCACTGCATGCCCGTCACGAATTTCCCTGCCTCGGAGCAGGGCTTTTGCTTCGCGCATGGACAGCAATCCATTCTTCCTGTGGAAGAACGGATGCGCTGCGGCCAGCCTCTTCGTTCTATACCATATTATCTTTTCGCTTATTTTACTCATTGCTTTATACCTTTCACAGCAGAGTTAAAATATCGATATGCCGAAGCATATGAGGCGCATTTTTTGCTAAAGCATCACGCATACGTTTGAGCCGCAATGAAACAGCGTTTGGCGTTAGGCCCAACTTTCTGGCGATGGTTTCTATAGGCACACCATCAAGGTAGTGTTCGATAAATACCTGGCGCATTTCAGGGCTGTACTTTTGTAAATGCGCTTCGATCGATATTACCCACTCTACATAATCATATGCAACACCGGAATCGGGATGGCGGCATATTTCAGATAGAATCACAGGGTCGTGCGCCTCCGATCTGGACTCCTTTCGCAGGTAATTCAGCGTTGCGCGATAGATGCACTGCGTTACATATGCGCCAGGATGCCTTAAATCCCTCAGTTCATCCTGCTTTGTAAGCAGGGTTACTACAACGTTATGCAGAATATCCTGCGCCCTGTCTACGTCTTTGATCATCATGACCGTGCATAGCAGCAAGTGCCTGTAATTCCTCTCAAAATACTTGATGACGTCCAAACCGTTCCTCCTGTGCAGGTTAGGAATAAGTATGACAGTACGCACGCCGGAATTTATCATCTCCTATATAGACACCGCAGCCGGCAAAAATCTTTCGCAACACATTTAGCTTTATTGAAGCGAATGAGCATACTGACACATTTATTATGACACATCAGGAAGGAAAAATCTGTCATAAATCTCCAAAATATATTATCTAGCAAAGAACAGCGGGCTTTTCAGTCCCGCTGTTCTCCATCATTTGGTTGATTAGCATCCCGCCTCACTTCAGCGATAAAAACATCAAAGGGCTTAAACCCTCGTGAGAGGGCGTTCTCCGACTCGGCAAGCGAAGCAGCCGTATGGCCATCCAGCGCCCTCAGCAGTTCCTCCAACCATTTCTTTTCACACATAAAGCAATCATCTCCTGACCAATTAGTTATATGCGATGTTATTGAACACCGTGCTGCGTTCTTCTGCTTCACATCGAGTTAGCTGTAAGAGATATTTTAAAATACTCTGAGCTAATTTTCAATCTGATATGGGTACGCTAAGCTAATAAATATAGGAGCAGAAATATGAAATGTGAAAAGGAACTGGCGCTGCTGCGGGAAGCCATCCGTAAAGGGCGCAAAAACAAAAAAATTACGCAAGAAGAGCTGGCGGAAAAGCTGGAGGTATCTCCAACCCACGTGAAGCATATCGAAAGCGGCCATCGTAAGCCATCGATTGAAATACTGTTCGAGATTACCAAAATCTTGAATATATCCTTGGACGGCGTCGTTTTCAGCAAAAACGAAAGCGCACGCACAGATACTCGCGAAAAGGTAGACCGCCTGCTGGACGTATCTGATGAAGCATCCCTGCGTTTCATCTTGAGCGTACTGGAAGCGCTGCGCGAAAAGGAGCAGAAACGACATCAAATAATTGTCATCTTGCCATGTGCATTGCAAAGGAGCCGCAAATCAGCGCTCCTTTTTTGTATCGTGCGTATTTCTTCTTCGGTGGGGTTGTGGCAATCCGTGATGAGCGCGAGTTGCAGATATCCTTCATACGCCGAAAGAATTGCTTCACGCAATGCCGCGGGAGTATCGCAATGAGTTACGTTGAACCATTCGCGTTCTTCCTCGTCCCACTCCATTACCACATATCCGTGGCGAGTTAGCAGTACTTCGCAGATTCCTGTCTGAATAACCAGCGCAAAACAATCAAGTACGTTTTCAAAAGACAACATTGAAATCTTCCTTTCAAAATACCTTATATATAACACTATACTCATTCGCAGGCGAAGTCGCAAAGGTGCAAAGCGGCGATTACTTGCTTTCTGCCAATGCGCCGCGCCGTTACTACGCATTTCCCCGGCGCATGACCGCTATATCTAAACGGATAGCAGGTCACCAGTACAAACGTTTTCCCGTCCATGACGGGCAGGCTCAAATCCGCCGTATTCTCATAAATCGTTATATCCGAAACGGTGTATATATAAACCGTGCCGCTATCTGTAGACAGAGAAATAATACACACATTATCAACGCCAAGTGCCAGCAAGAGTATCTTCTTTGAAACTTCCATACCAAGTGAATTGACAGGTAAACCGCTGCCGTCTCGCGCACCGCCGCAGCCCATCATCTCCTGCCGTTCATCCTCTATAGCGTCAATAGCCATAAACAGCCGTTCCTGCGTAAAAATATCAATGTAATTCATCCCAAACTCGCAATACCAGTAGTCCGCATCGCGGTATTCCGCTCGAACGTGAAATGTCATTTGCAGAAGCTTTTCCAGCTTATCGCCGATAAGCTGGCCAACCGTGTCCCATGGAAGCCAAAGCGCAGTTTGCGTCTCCGCTTTGAGAAATAAACCTTTATCCTTTAACATAAACAAGCTCCTAAAAGAAGAGCCGGGGGCCCAAAGGCGCCCGGCTGCAAATGGGTTGATGGTAAAATCATAAGCCCTGCACGGCAGGCGTCAGAAGTTCACCGGTTTCTGGATCGTAATCGGGTATGACATCCCCGCTCACAGTGTCCGGCTCGTCGGCATCGTAATCAACGGAAGAACTGTACGCCTGTACCTGAGCGGCAAGCCTGCGCACGGCGGTAAGCTCCTCGGGCAAAAGGTCACGCCCTTCTGTAAAGGTCACCTGTGAATAGTCCATTCCGCCCTTATTGGCCGCCTTTCTAAGCGCAAACCGCGTCACGATAGCACCCGGGTCTTTGCCAACGGTCAAGAGCCTGCGCAGGTATTTTCCAAAGCCTTCCACAGAGAGCGTAGGCAGGTCGAGTATGATCGGGAATATCTCGCCTTCCTTCAGGATGTAGATCCTGTGCTTACGCTTGCAGGCTTTGGCGTTGTTCTCGGCTGTGCCAAACTGATTGAGATAACACCTCGCGCAATTACCGCCGGGCGAACCGACGCCGAAGTTGCCGTCCATGCTGCAGCATTCCGGGCGGGCGTTACCGCCGGTATACTTGCCCTGAAAATAGCTCTGCATGGGGTGATGCGTCAGGATAACGGCGTTGATCTCACGGAAATCGGTGTTACCATTGGCATCCGGCTCCTGAAGCATGAATGTCAAACCTCCGCCGGAAGGCACTTTGACACGGTCAAAGCGCATATTGAACCCGGCAAGCTCCTTGGCGGCGGCAGAAGTGCTGAATTGTGCAAGACGCTGAAAACCCTCCATACTGTTGATGGTTGCGATTGCGTTGCTTTCTGACATAATGTTTCCTCCCTTTTTTATTAGCGCTGGTCACGCCAGCATGGATTCAAACTGCTGCTCGGTAAGCGTAGACACGCCGAGCTGCTGCGCTTTGGCCAGCTTAGAACCGGCGTTCTCGCCGACAATCAAAAAATCAGTAGCCTTGCTTACGGCGCTTGCGGGTTTTGCGCCAAGCTGTAGTAGCCGGGTCTGAATGCCGTCTCGGGTGTAGTTTTCAAGCTTTCCGGTCGCTACGATTGTTTTACCGTAGAAGGGGTTGCTCGTGTTTGCCATAGTAGTCATTTCCTTTCTGAAATTAAGATGTTGTATCGCCGGACGCCATAGCTTTTCAGCTCTCGCGTCGAAATACCAGGAATAGATGTTTTCATGCATGGTGGGGCCGAAGTCCGGAAGCTGTGTGAAGTCGAACCCGTCCTTGATGGCTTGCTCGAACGCTTCCCAATCCCCGCCGAAGTGACGGCTTATGACACGTCCGGCGGTTCGGCCTACGGTATGGATGCCACACCCCGCAATGAACTGGTTCAGCGTGCAGCTCCGGCTCTTGTCAATGCTGGCCTGAAGCCGTGCAAAGGACTTTTCACCGAACCCTTCCGTTTTAACGATTTCGTCGTGGTATCGTTCCAGCTCATATAGGTCGCCGAAGCTTTTGATCCATCCCCTATCGATGAATTTTTCCAGCGTTTTTGCCGACAAGCCCTCTATGTTCATGCGCGTGCGTTCGCAGAAATGCACGAACTTGTCCACCAGCTTCGCGGGACAGTCCGGGTTCACGCAATGTAGAAAGCGTGTGCCGCCGGTGGTCTCCTTTACGATGATGGGTTCACCGCAGCAAGGGCAGGCGCTGGGGAGCGCCGCCGTTCCGCTTCGCGTGAGGTTTTCGGCAAGCTGCGGGATGATTTGGTTTGCTTTATAGATCTGAACCCTGTCGCCGGTCCCCAGTTGAAAGCTCTCGACAATGTCGAGATTGTGGAGATAGGCACGATTAACTGTGGCGCCGTCGATAACCACATCCTTGAACTTGCCGGTGATGGATACCATGCCGGTGCGGGTCGTAGCAAGCTCGAAGCCAAGAAACTCGGTTTCGTACAGCTCATCCGCCCACTTGAGCGCCATGATGCGGTTTTCGTGATGGCCCGTCGCGCCCAGGCTCTCGCCGTAGGCAATATCATCGTATTCCACAATGAGGCCGTCCACGGGATACGGACATTTCTCAGGCTTAAACCAGTCTATGACCGCTCGGATCTGCGACTCTGTGGGCAGATCGCCCAAGGGGAGATGGTACACCACATCGAAGCCCAGTTTTGACAGGAACGCCAACTGCTCATGCTTCATGGTGAAGCTGTCGCCGGAGATCAGGTCAAAAGCCACGAACTCCAGCATACGGTTCTTTACCTTGGTCGCGTCGAGCTTGCGGATGCTCCCGGCAGCCAAGCTACGTGGATGGATATAGGGCTCATCCAACTCGCCGTTGAGCTGCTCGAAGTTGGCCCAGCTGACCACGCCCTCACCGCGCACCTCCAAAGGCTGCATATAAGGAATGGTCAAAGGTACATTGAGCATGACTCTGACCGTGTGTGTCACATCCTCGCCGATACGACCCTCAGCGCCCCGGGTGATGGCTTGCTTCAGCTTGCCGTCCTCGTAGCGCAACACGAGCGTGAGCCCGTCGAGCTTCCACGAAACCAGCGCCGCGTGGCTGCCGATAAATCGGACGATCTCATCGACGGACTTTGTCTTTGCCGCCGACAGCATGGGGCGGGTGTGCTCGACCTCCGTAAGCCCTTCCAGTATTTCGCCGGAGACCTTTTGCGTCGGGGAGCCGGAAAGCACAATGCCGGAGTTATCCTCCAGCATCTTCAGCTCGTCAAAGAGCGCATCGTATTCCCGATCGGTCATGATTGGGTCGTCATGTTTGTAGTAGGCGGTGTCGGCGCGCTTGAGAATGCCGACAAGCTCTTTCATGCGCGGGACGCCTGCTTTATCTGCTTGTTCCATTCAGGTCACTCCTTTTTTGATCAGATAGGGATGATAGAACGATTTGTCCTTCTGTAAGACGGTTTCACCTCCTGTCGCTTATGTAATGCGGGGTCGTTATGCCATCGCTGTCGCAATGCTTCGGATGCATGAAAACGTATCCTCGACCTGGTCGCACGATATGCCCATGCGGCCTGCGATTTCCTTCACGGAATAACCGTCGAGACGCAGGCCAAGAAGCGTATGCTGTTCGTCGGACAACGCCGCGAGCAACGCCTCCGCTGTCAGTGTGTCGCAAGCGGCTTCGCCCGCGTCAGAGTCATCGGCGGGGACGACATCGTGAAGCGTCAATCCGCCGCCTGCAAGATGCGAATCAAGGCTCAACGTCTTATCAAGCGTTTTATAGGCCTTGCGCCAGTAGCTTTTCATTTGCCAGTCCATCGCCTTGAAGGCGATAGCCTCGAATTTGCACCTGCGCAGTTGGGGATTGATGCAGTAGAGCTGCACCGCCCTCAGATACCGAAAGATCACCACATCGTAAAACTCACTTTCCGGGAGCCGTTTGCGCCGCAGGAAGTCCATAACCACATGATGATGCTTTTCCGCAAATGCGCTTTGTTCTTCCGTGAGCCGCTTTTCCTGTGCGTTCATGGTTCGATTTCCTTTCTTTTGTGCTGAATTTGGCATATAAAAACGGAGCGCGTGCGCGTTCCGAAGATATGGGTTATGGGCCGAATACACGGCCGAATCTATATGAAAAAAGCGCCCCGAGGCATAAAGCCTAAGGACGCTTTGAATACTTGGAAACTGTGCCTTTCCAGCGGAAGGGCTTGGATACTTTACGGGCTTAGTATATCTCAATCAAAAGGCAGCCGCAAGGGCTTGTCATATTACTGGCAGGCGGATGGCGGGTTCTCGCCGATGACACGCAAATCCGCCTGTGTTATACTCCTAGCGTCGAAACTTCTGTTGAGCGGCCGGTCATTACGACCGGAAAAGGAGGAGTTTTGAAATGAGGTATTGCCCCTATTGCGGCGCGTCCATATTGGATGATGCCGCTTTTTGCATGGAATGCGGCGCAACGATACCCGTAAGCGGTGTTCCCAAGGAAGAACCTAAGCAAAGAGCGCCGCAAACCAAGAAAAAGAAGCATAAGCCCAAGCCCATAAAGCGCCGACCAGACGCTCCGCCGCCCGATCCGCAGGATGAGGGCTACGATGGGTACTACGACGATACGCCCACACTGGACGACGGCGCATTCAAAGAAAAGCTGGATAAAGGGCTTATCAAGCAGATCATCGTTGTGGGTGCTTCGGCCATCGTCATCGTGGTGCTGGCGATCGTGCTTATGAAGCTGCTGTGAGGTGCGGTATGGATAAAAAGAGAATCATTTTGCTGTGCGCGATGGGCCTTTTGCTTGCGGCTGCCATTGCGCTTGGCGTCGCATGGGTCATCGAAGCCAATGAGTATGCGGGATATGAAGCGGATTATGTGGACATCGCGGAGGACGTGCTGCGGCCGGACGACGATATTGTCATCATAGAGCTTGCACCGCCGAGCCCAACGCCGGAGCAGAGCGCCACGCCGGAGGAAGTAGCCGAGCCGGACATATCAACCACGCCCTCGACATCTACGCCCACCACGTCTGCGCCCTCTACGAGCGCACCCGCTCCCGATGCGGGCAGCAATGAGACAAAGCAGCGGGTATCTGTTGATTTTGACGCCCTGACTGCTCAAAACAACGATACGGCGGGTTGGCTGTATATCCCCGGCACCAAAATAAATTACCCGGTGGTACAGGCTGGCGACAACGAGCATTACCTGAGTCGAAGCTTCAAACGTAAAGAAGCGAGCTGCGGTACGATCTTCATGGACTATCAGAATAACCTGAACCCGCTGGACAGAAACACCATCGTTTTTGGGCATAACATGGGCAGCTCGTCAAGCCTCATGTTCTCGCAGCTAACAAAATTCAAGAAGCAAAGCTATTGGGAAAAGCACCAGACGCTCCAGTTCGATACGCCCTATCGAACCGGAACATGGCAGGTGCTTGCCGTCTGCCACTTGGACGTTGGCACGCTGGAGCAGTTCAACTTCCTGCAACAGGACTTCATATCGGATGATGCATTTGTTGGTTTTGTGCAGTCGATTAAGGCGCGGGCGTTGTTTGAAACCAACGTATACGCCCCTGCCGATGGCAGACTGTTGACGCTCGTGACCTGCGACAGGTCCGGCGGGTTTGGCAAAAACGGCCGGCTACTGGTGGTGGCCGTGCAGATAAACTGATGGAACTGTTGTAAAACCGAAACGTCGCTTGTGTAATAGTTCAAGAACAAGATAAGGCGGTGCTTCAATATGCTGTATCTATCCAAAGGTCTTTTGATAAATCAATGCCGGGGCGCGATCACGATCAACCGCTGCGGCCGCATACATGAGCTGCAAAACGAACAGGCGCGGGATTGGCTGGCCGGGCATACCGGCGTTCAGTATCTCGGAAAAGCGCGTTTGGCCGCGCTTGAGAAGGTTGGACTCGTCGAATCGCAGCCGGGCAAGGAGTTCACGAGCGAGGTGTTTCGCATACTCGTCAACTGCGTGATCGCGCCGCGCCAGCGCAAGCTGCCATACTGGGGGCTTGAACCCGATGAAAGGCGGCTATTGCGTTGGATCAGGGAGGCGGGTCTGCGCCTGACCGCGGCGGAGCTTGTTAAGCTGGCCGAAGCGGGCATTGAGCCGAAAGCGCAATACCTGGGCGCGGAGAATCGGCAGCGCGTGGTAGAGCTGATCTATACGAAGGAAAATATCTTCGACGGCGCGCTGGAAGCGGCGATGGAGCTTTCTCCGGCGCTGCCCGGCGCGGTAAGCATTCTGCTCAGCCTTCTGAAGAAGAGGCGTATCATTCTGATTTGAGGTGTTCCATGCGCATACGAGACGGTTTCAAAGCGATCCCCGCCGCTCTTCAGCGGCAGATCCTGCGGCGCGGCCTGATGGGCTGCGCCTTTCTCCTGTTCAGCGTGGTATTCCTGCTGATGGGATACGACGCTTTGCTTGTGCTGCCAGGCGTTGGCTTTATGCTGTTCAGCTTCACAAGCGCAGTCTGGCTGTTTCATATAGCCGACCGAAAGCGATATGTGATAGTGGAAGGGATTTGCGCAGAGGTCACGAAGTCCATTTTGCTCAAGCGCGTAAAGACGGTGACGCTGGAAGCCGACGGGAAGATCCTGCGCATACAGCTCAAACAGCACAGGAGAGGATATAGAGCCGGCGCAAAGCTGCGCCTCTATATCCAAGAGAGCGCTAAGGTATACGAACGGGACGGGGCGCTGCTTATCTACGACTACATCCTTATTGAGCAGCGGACGTCTTCCGTCATTGACGAACCCAAATCCCCGTGATATACTTACGTTGTAAGTTTCCAAGCAATCCGTATGGATTCGCACAGTTTCCAAGTTACTTTAGCGTCAATCGGCCTATCCGCCGTTTGGCGCTTTTTTATTACCCCAAAACGAAAGGAGATAATCAACATGATGATGCAACTGGTAACGGATGCGGTCATATCCAAGGGATATGGCGGCGCTCCGGCATTCCACTCTTCCGAGGATGGGCGCATGCTCAGCTTCAAGATCGGCTGCAAAGTGTATGACAAGCGCGCCGATAAGGAAACCCGCTGGGTGAACTTCAACGTCAACGCCTTCGACGACCTTGCCGAGCGCGTGCGGAGGATGAACCTCAAGGAGGGCTCCCACATCAACGTGATGGGCAACTTCGATATGAAGCCGTGGGTCAACCGGGAGACCGGCGAGATCACCACATGGCCGACCATCAGAGCCGTCAACATCGAGTACGCCGCAAGCGCGCTTCCCAAGCAGGACGCGCAGACGGCACAAAAGGCAGTTCCCGTTCAAGATAAACAGGAGCAGTCCGCATTGCCGCCGGAACAGCTTCCCGGTTTTACGGGGTATGAGCCGTTTGGCGGCGGCAACTCGTATTACCCTGACGAGACCTGACCGACCTTAAAACACATACTTGCCAAAATGGCGCATGCAATGGTTCCACCGATTGCGTGCGCTTTATTTTTGGGGAAAGGAGGGCATTTCTTGAAAAACACATCGTTCATGTTCAAGACCGAGGAGGAAAAGACCGTCAAACTCATCACACTGCTCCGGCAGCGCAGCCGAGGCACGCTTTCAGGAGAACAGCTCAATCAGCTTGCTCTCGCGGTAAAGACCGGCCGACAGTATACGGTAAGGATCCACACGACGCCAAGCGGCTTTTGCGAGTCGCTTGTGCTTGTGAAATCGGATACCGACAACGACGTCGGCACGGTCGTATTCGGTCAGGCGCTTTTTGGCGCCGCCACCGAGTCCGGGTATCGGGAAGGCCGGTTGTTTCTGCCATCCAGGCAGGCCTGCGCGGTCGTCAGCCGTAAACGGGCGGATGGAAGCCGCATTAGCTTCAGCAACGAGATCCACATCTACATCCCGTCCTCAATTTACGAGAAAGGAAAATATCCAAAGTATGGACAAGAGCAAAAAGCGACATATAGCGTATGAGGCGTTGACCCTGCTCGGCGTCGTCATATTGCTCTGCTTCATCACCCGGCTGTGGCCGATCCTGCTGCTGGCGCTCGCAGGCGCTGTCATCGCGGCCGTCGTGTTGCTGTTCGCGTCGCTGCGAAAACCTGAAGCGGTTATACTTCCGCCGCCCGCCGCCCCGTCTGTGCCGGACAATGAACGCGACCTGATCAGGATGGCGTTTACCATCCTTGAGCGGCGCATAACTGAAGCCGTACTGTGCGAGCATCCCGGCGCGCGCTGGGTATGGGAAACGCCTCACCCCGAGAAAACGCTTCATGCGGGTGGAGAACTCTGTATTATCCTCAACCACGCGGGCGGGTTTCGCCGGGCGCAGGTCACTGTGGCGGATCTTCAATTCGTGAATCTCAGCTATACAGCGGCTCCGTCCAAGGAAGCGAAGGACGATGCAAACGAATCGCCGGAAGCGAAATCGCAGGGCGAAACGGACACGCAAGAGGATGTGGAATCGCCCATGCCCGTCAATTATGAGCTTGTTGCCTTTGAATGGGTGGAAGATCATATCAGTTATCTCAGCGACCAGTGCAACGAAGCTATCGCCCGTGGGGACGACCGGTTTGTGATACCGGCATCGGTTCTGCCGGTAAAGGAAAGCTGGCCTGCCGTTTGCGCCGAGCTTGAAAAACACGACTTCACAGACACAGAACCTATAGATGATGGCGTCGCCATCGCAACACCTCAAGTAAGCGATGCTTAGGGAACATGCGTGATGGCGGAAATACATCCGTCAGCGCGTATGGGACATGAGCATTGATTGCTTGATATCAAGAATAGAAAGGAAATCGAATATGAGCGTCAACACACAAACGCTGTTCGCGTTCAACCGTCCGCTGCCGCCCCCCTTTGATACGTTGAAAAGCAAAAAGGTGAAGGTCAGCTCAACCTATGGCGACGGCACGGAAGCCACGCTCTCCCCGTCCATGATAAAGGCCGTGAACGCCTTTTGCCGTTGCCGGGATGGCAGCGGCGAGGGCGCGATTGGAATATCGGACGGAAAGAATGTGGCCGAGTATAAGTCCGCAATGTCGCCGGATGCCTATAACCTGGCCGTATACGACCCAGCCACGGGCAGTATCATGGCCATCGAGTACGACAAAAACACCGAGGTCAGCCAGATCTATACCTTGACCGCAAGCGGCCGCGACGGCAGCGCGCTGCTCTTTTCCCTGATGCCTACGTTTGCGGAGGATGAGGAGTTTGCGGAAAACGCTGAAGAATACCGTACAGAGCTTTCTTTAGGCTTGCCTGACATTGAGAAGGCAGGAGACATCATGGCCATACTCTGCGACAACGCCTATCGCCGTATCAAGGACGATGCCTGCTCCGCGCACATCAAGCTGAACATCGACAAAACGGGCAATCTGACCCGTATCCCCAAAACACAGCTTGACGCTGGCAAGTATATCCCGCAGACAGTTGTGTGCGGTGAGTTTTCCATCATTGCCCAGACAGGGCCGGCGCCGGTGTACAAGCCAGCCGTCCTGATCGAGCACAGCGATTTTGTCGGGCAGTATCCCATCAACCCCGGCCGCAGCCTTAACGCCCGAGAAAAGCTGCTGGTGCCAAGGCTCCCGGCGTGGTACATCATCCCCAAGGAAGTGGTGGGCATTTGCCAGCACGCGGTCAAAACAAGCGAGAAGGCCATGCCCATGCGTAACTTTCTCTTGCGCGGCCCCGCCGGTACAGGCAAAACCATGGGTGCGCAGGCGATCGCCGCAGGGCTTGGCTTGCCGTATGTAAAGTATACCTGCTCCGCAAATACCGAGATTTTCGATTTTGTCGGGCAGGTGTTTCCCGACACTGCACGAGCAACAACGGGCGACGCCGAGCTGGACAAGGAACGCGAGCAGCTTATGAGCATGGGCGGGATCACCTATGCCAACGTAGCAGCGCTAATGAAGCTGCCCGGCCTCGACGACATGGACTACGACCCCGAAGGCGTATATGAGAAGCTGACAGGCGCAAAAAAGCCGGACGCCACATCACAAGACTGCATGGGCGTGGTATTGGATACCGTGACCGACAAGGTGCGGCTTTTGAGCAATGTAAAGCCTAAGGATAAGGGCCCATCCTACACTTATGTGGAAACCGACTTCATCCGTGCCTTGAAATACGGGTATGTGTGTGAAGTGCAGGAGCCTACGGTCATCATGCAGCCGGGCGTTTTAGTTGGCTTGAACAGTCTGCTTGAGCAGACGGGCAGTATTACGCTCCCCACCGGCGAGGTCATCCGCAGGCACCCGGACGCTGTCGTCGTCGTAACCACCAACATCGCCTACGAAGGCTGCCGCGGGCTCAACCAAAGCGTCACCGACCGAATGAGCCTAGCGCAGGACATCGAACTGCCAAGCCCGGAGGTCATGGCTCAGCGCGCCATGAGCGTGACGGGCTGTGAGGACGATGTGCTGGTGGGTCAGATGGTCAGAGTCGTAAACGACATGAGCGATTTCATGCGCAAGAACGGCATTGTTGACGGCTCCTGCGGTATGCGCAGCCTGATCGACTGGATACTTTCCACGGAGATCACCGGCGACCCGTATACTTCGGCGTTATACACCGTCATATCCAAGGCTACCGCCAACGAGGACGACCGCTATGCGCTGATATCCTCGGTATTGGAGGGGCAATTTGCACCCAAACGCCGCAAGGCGGTATAGAAAGGAGGCTTTAGAACACTCATGACACGAGTAAATCATAAAAAAGTCCGGCAGCTGCTCAATCAGGAGCGCAACAGCATAACTGACAGGCAGTTTTTCGTGTCCCGCATTCTTGCGGGACACTTTGCTGACATAGCTGCGGCGCAAAGCAAGCGGTACGCCTATAACCGCAGGGTGAATGTCCGCATCGTTTGGGAACCGAAGAACCCGGAGGGCGCGCATACGGACAATTCGCTCATCTGGATCAATGCGGCAACTCCATTGGTGAAAGCCAAAAAGAACCGACAGGAGCGATACGAAATGGTCTGCGGACTGTTTGCGCATGAGCTGGGTCATGTGCTGTATACGGATTTTCTGTCCAGCCAGACCCACGCTGCAAAAACGATGGACGGAGGCTGGTATCCGGAGCGTCCCGTCTGTGCTGAGTTTTCGCACAGGCTCAATGTGGATGAGATCGAGGAATACCGAAATCAAGGTTCCGTCTACCAAACGGCATTTACACGGCTCTCGCATCATCTGCACAACGTCCTGGAGGACGGCTTCATTGAAGAAAAGATGATGAACCACTTTCCGGGCGTGCTGGGCGCAAACCTGAAGAGCTTACGGGAAAGCGTATGGGAGGAGACACAAACCGTCGCACAGCTTGTCGAGCAAGAAGCAGACGAACGCTTGAAATGGCGCTCTATCCTCCAGATGATGCTGAGCTACTGCCTGTATGGGGAAATAAAGTATGGTGAAACAGCCCTGACGGATGAGCGCATACAGGCCGTATTCCATTCACTCGATGATTTGGATGAGGGGCTGACCTGCGCTGACCCAAGGGTACGCTGGCAGATGGTCAATCTGATCATCGTGCGCAACTGGCGCTACATCAAGCCATATCTGGAGTATTGCGAGGAGAACAGTAAAGCGGCCGGCGGCGATCTGGCTGATATGTTAGACGCCCTGTTCGATGCGCTGAATGGTTCTACCTCAGAAGGTGCCGGTTTGACGGTTGCTGTGGCCGAAAATGGCACGCCCGCTTTAGGACGCGGAGAAATGCGCAGTGCAAAACGCGGGATGACCGCAGCGCTTGCCAAGCCTCCGGCCGCAGAAGACGACACAGAGGATGATGAAAAAGAAGCTGAAGCGCCCGAGCCTAAGGATGATGAAGAACCGGCTGAGGCAGGCGGAGGCGCCGCTTCTTCCGGCAGGATCGGCGACGATATGGATGGCGCCTGCTTCAAAAATGCAAGTGAAGCGCCGGATGAACCGCTAGAGGTCACGGATAAGGAAGGCGGTCGCATCCCACTCATGCAGACAGACAGCGTTTCCACACCCAACCGCGGCGAGCTGGAATACGACAACGATTATCACGGCATTGGCTACGACGCCTCCGCCAAGGATATCGAAGCTCTGCTCAACCGCATGGCGGAGGAACGGCTGGAAACCAAGCGTACATCGCAGCTTAACGAGCTTGCGCAGAACATTTCCTACGGCAACATCCATGAAGGCGTCAAAATGACCGTTCACCGGATGAGTACGATAGACGATGAGCTGCGCGACAGGTACGACGAGGCTTCACCGCCGCTGCTCGCTATATCCAAGCAGCTTCAGCGCAGCATAACGAGGCAGCTACAGGACCAACGGCGGGGCGGCAAGCAGACGGGTTTATACATGGGGCGGCGCTTGGATATCCACTCATTGCCCCGCAATGACGGCAGGGCGTTTTCCAAGATGAGCCTGCCCAATGAAACTCCAGAGCTGGCTATCGCGCTGCTGCTTGACGAATCGGGTTCGATGGGCTGTGCCAGCCGAGCAATCTACGCAAGGGCGTCGGCCATTATTTTGTACGATTTCTGCCAGTCGCTCGGCATCCCTGTTATGGTCTATGGCCATTCCACGGATACCGGCGTTGCGCTCTATTCGTATGCAGAATTTGATTCCATCGACAAACTCGACCGCTATCGCATGATGGATATCTCCGCCCGAGGAAGCAACAGGGATGGCGCCGCGCTTAGGTTCGTTGCCGAACAGCTCGCCAAACGTCCAGAGGACATCCGGCTGCTGATCCTCGTATCCGACGGTCAGCCGGCGGATTCCGGGTACTACGGTACCGCAGCAGAGGAGGATCTCCGCGGCATAAAGACAGAATACCGCCGTAAAGGGATCTGCTTTATCGCGGCGGCAATCGGCGAGGATAAGGAAAGCATTGAGCGAATCTATGGAGACTCGTTTATGGACATCTCCGACCTGCACACGCTACCGATCGCACTGACAAACGCTGTAAAGCGGTTTATCCGCACATAACCGACAGGGAGAGGGCGCTGACTCTCTCCCCGATTTTTTTGGAGGTATATCATGATAATCAAACGACATGGCGCTACTTTTGAACACGCAGGCATCACCTATACGATCGGCGCATCGGTCGTCGGCACCGACCAAAGTGAGTATGAGGGGCTGACGGGATATATATACGAAGTTCGAGATGGCGCTGACAAGGAAACGGAGAATGAGACACCGGACTTATATTGCAACTTTGACCCGCCGGATGACCTGGCTGAGATCGCAGAACTGGAGGCGGTCTTTTCGGACCTCTATGACGAGTCCAAGACATTGGAGGACATAATCCTCGATTGCGTCATCATGGCGCCGGATATGGTCAGGCCTTACCAAACCTATCGGATTCCGGTTGTCTGGGAATCATGGGGTGTTCTGAGCATAGACGCCGGTTCTCTTGAACAAGCGGCAGTCCTTGTGTTGGATTCCGAGATGCCTCTGCCCGATCAAAAGGAATATGTGGACGAGAGCATTCGTATTGATTGGGAGAGCGTTGGCGGATGTAATGCTCCTATGCCGGATGATTCGGCGGATATGCTCTGCGTCCGAGGTCATCTCGGACAATCAGAGTGAACAACGCAAGAACAATATAGTTAAGAAGCGGCCTGATCGCAGGTCACTTTTTTTGTGGAGTCTCCGTATAGTTCAAACAAGCAGCGGATAACATATTAACTAATACTTGATTATGTCGCTGATATGGGTTAAAATATTAGCTGTAAGGAGATGACACCATGAAAACGCCGAAGGAACTGAGCCTACTGATTGCAGCGAATGTGCGAAAACGCAGGAAGGGGCGGAAGCTATCCATGCAGGATCTTTCAGACAAATCCGGCGTCAGCTACGGGTCTATCAAGCGGTTTGAAAGCATCGGTGAGATCTCTCTGACCTCGCTGCTGAAAATCGCTGTTGTGCTGGATTGTGCGGACGGCTTCGAGCAGCTGTTCGCGGAAACGGAAATACGCTCGATACAGGAGATCATAGATGGAAAGGTATAAGGTATTGGAAGCGTTCATTGGCGAGCGAAAGGTCGGAACATTGGCGCTGTACAAGGGGCGTCTTGTGGCATTTGAATACAATGAAGGCTGGCTGCGTGAAGGCTTTTCCATTAGCCCTTTCAGCCTGCCCTTGCAAAAGAAGGTGTTCATCCCGAAACCCGACCCTTTCGACGGGCTGTTCGGCGCCTTTGCCGACAGCCTTCCCGATGGCTGGGGCCGGCTTCTCGTAGACAGGATGCTCAACCGTGAGCATGTTGACCCGCATGAGGTGGATATGCTGAACCGGCTGGCCATCGTGGGCGATTCCGGTATGGGTGCGCTGACATACCGGCCTGTGCATCAGTGGAAAACGGAGCAAGCGCAAATAGAGTATGACCGCATGGCGGAGGAATGCCGAAAGGTATTGGAGTCCGAATACTCAAACGACTTGGATATGCTGTTCCGGCTCGGCGGTTCATCCGGCGGCGCGCGGCCCAAAATACTGACCAAGATAGACGGCGAGGATTGGATCGTCAAATTCCCCGCGTCTATTGACAGGCGTGATGCGGGGCTCATAGAATACCGCTATTGTGAGTGCGCAAGAAAATGCGGTCTGGAAGTGGCTGAAACCAGGTTGTTTCCATCCGCAAGATGTGAGGGATACTTTGGCACAAAGCGCTTCGACCGTATAAAGCGGCCGGATGGCACAATAAGGCGCGTCCACATGCTGTCCGTATCCGCGCTGCTGGAAACCTCGCATCGCATACCGAACCTCGATTATAGAACGCTCATGACGCTGACGCTGGAGCTGACAAAGGATTACTCCGAAGTGGAAAAGATGTATCGGCTCATGTGCTTCAACGTGTATGCGCATAATCGGGACGACCACTCCAAAAACTTCACCTTTTTATATGACGAGGACCGGCAGGCGTGGAAGCTTTCTCCGGCATACGACCTAACTTACAGCAATTCGCTGGGCGGCGAGCACGCCACCAGCGTAAACGGCAATGGCCGCGATCCGTCCAGAAAGGATATTCTCGCCATAGCGGAGCACATTGGCATTGCAAAGACGAAAGCGAAGCAGATCGCCGATCAGGTCGAAGCTGCCGTTGCGGACGTACTCGGCAATGTCAGCCAATACAGGTGATCGAATAGGAGAAACGGATGAACGGACAGAACAGAGCCGATGTGAAGGTCGGCGCGCGGGTCAAGATTGTGCTGAAGGCAGACCAGCGTACAGGCAAGCTGACCGAAGGCGTTGTGGAAAAAATGCTCACCAACAGCAGTTTCCACCCGCATGGCATCAAGGTTATGCTGACGGACGGTCAGGTTGGACGGGTGCAGGAGATTATTGAGTAGAAGCCGAGCAAGGCTTGCATTGACGGATGAAAACGGCGATGGTATAATGCTTGTGTAAAGTATCCAAGCCATTCCGCTGGAAAGGCACAGTTTCCAAGTATCATCAGCGTCCATGGGCATATTGCCTCTGGGCGCTTTTTTGTTGCCAGCTCATCCTATCCTTGAGCATAAGCAGGACTCCAACAGGGGGCCCTGCCTTTTGCATATCATGGCGGGTTCACCGCCGAAATACGAAAGGAGAACCACAATGCAACCCTGTTTGGACGATTTTCACACGACTTTCGACGATTACGCCGAAATGCAGGTCTACCATGCCCGGCAAGCACGCGAAAGCAAGTGGGCGCGCAAAACGGTATCAGGCCTGCACATCGAACCATTGGACGAGGCCTCGCCGCTGTATACCGACGGCAAGGCCTTCGCCCCGAATGTGTCACAGGTGGCTGTGAACGACACGGCCAAGAACCTTGGGCTCGCGCTGCTGACCGAGAATGGGTACCTGCCCATCCGAAACACTGCCTATAAGAGCTTGCTTGACAGGGCAAAAATCAGCGGCTCGGCGCTGCCGAAGCTGCAAAAGCCAAAGCTCGCCAGTATTCTCAACGAATGTCTGGCGCTGCACAAATCCGAGGCGCTGTTACTGGTGCGAAGCGAAAAGGTGGCGGCATTCCATTCCGGAGACGAACGGGATTATTCCATCCTGCCTATCGACGAGCTCATGACAGCCATGTCAGAAAAGCTGAATGAGCGATTCCCCGGCAACATCTTTTCACAAGGGTATGCCGATCACTCACTGACGACGGCATCATGGTCGTTCCCGGCGCAGCGGGATGAATTGCTTGAAACCTATGACAAAGCGCTCGTTGCACATGGGCAGAAACACTTGGCATCCAAGTTCACGCCGGGCGTTCGATTTACAACCTCAGATGTGGGCGTTGCGGCTGCAACCGTATCGGCTATGCTCACGGGAGGACAATATCCTATCCGCATCGGGAATGTGGTATCGGTGCATCATAGGCGGCAATCCAAAGTACAGGATTTCGATTTCTCGCTGGATATGCTCTTCGCCCAGTTTGCCGACACCATCAAAAAGCTGGAGGGTTTACTTGACCTGACGTTATGCTATCCGGTCAACGCCATGACGCTGGCCTGCAAGAAGCTGGCCATGCCCAAGGCGGCAGCCATGGAGGCCATTGAAATGTTCCGCATGGCGGTGGGTGAAACACCCGCATCCGCCCATGACGTATACATGGCCATGCAGGAGATCCTGTTTATCCTCAAAACCGGCCATGTACCTGAAAGCAAGCTCCTGTCCGTGGAGGAATCCATCGCTCGGGCGCTGACATTGCGCTGGAGCGACTATGACCTGCCCGGGGCGGTGAGCTACTGATGGCAGCACCGAAGATATTGTGCGATACCGCGGGCATGGACAGAAGAACCTGGCTTGCGGCAAGGGCGCACGGGCCCGATGGCTCGATCCCCATCACCATCGGCGGCAGCGACGTGGCGGCCATCTTTGGCATCAGCCCGTGGAAAACGCCGCTCGACCTGTGGCTTGAAAAGTCCGGTAAGCTCATGCCGGATGAGAGCGAAAATATGTGGCAGAAGGAAATGGGGCATCTGCTGGAGCCTGTTGTAGCACAGATGTACGCTTTTCGCACCGGCCATCGTGTGATCACGGATACCTATCTGTATCAGCACGCGCTCTATCCTTGGGCGTTGGCCAACATCGACTATGGCATGGAGGATAAGGACACCAAGGAAGTCGGCGGTCTGGAATGCAAGTCTACCACTTACTACAACGCAGATGAGTGGATGGACGACAAGGTGCCCATGCACTATGAGTACCAGTGCCGGTTCTACATGGGTGTGCGTGATCTCCCGTTCTGGGACATCGCCTGCATGTGGGGCAACGGCGAGAAGGATTTTCAGATTCGCCGTATATTTCGGGATTTTGCCATTGAGGAGATGATATTTGAAACGGTCGCGGCGTTCCTACAGAGCATCCACGACAACAAACCGCCTTCCATGGCAGAAGTCACCCCGAAGCTTGCGATGAAATCCCTTGCGCGGATCTACGGCGCGGGCACGCTCGCCGCTCCCACCATCGAGTTCGGCAAGAAGCACGAGCGCCAGATAAGGCGTATCGCAGCGCTCCAACAGGAGAACCGTGAACTGGATCGTCAGATCAGGCAAAACGAAAAGGAGGTTATGGCACTATCAGTGCAAATCGCGGATACCATGCGTGAGCATGAACACGGCGTTCTGGAGACGCCCTTGGAGCAGTTCCAGATCGACTATGTATCCTCAAACCAACGGCGCGTGAACGGTGAGAAGCTGAAAAAGCTGTACCCCGTCATATATGACGAGGTGCTCAACCCGCCGGCTCAGCGCCGCATAAAAATCGCAGCCGTCACGAAATGACAGCATAACTGACGAAGGGGAGGGCTCACGCTCTCTCCTTTTAAATTGGAGGAGTTAAATGGAAAGAACACTTGATATCTATTATAGAGATTTCTTGCCCGAAACACAGAGCGCAATTCTTGAAGCGGCTGGCATACAAGACCCAAGGGAGACTAATTGGGACACGCTTCCCATCACCGTGCTCTCATTTGAAGTCGAAAAAGGAGGTAACGTATGAGTACTGCTACGGAAAATCGAATGGATGCGAGCACTATTGGCCGTATCATCTCAAAATGGAAAGATCAACTGGAAGCACAGTATCTGTCGCTCAGTGCAGAAGAACTGCTTGGATAAGGGGGAACCCATGTTGTGCAGTTACGAGCGGGTTATTTATCCGCAATCACTTTCCGAGCCCAATCCTTCCGGCTTCATGGTGGCGGTGTACACGCCCCATGAAAAGATACTCGACGGATCGGGACAAACGCTTCGGCAGATTAAAGCGGTGGGTTATTTCCTGCCCACCACAAAGGGTATCCGCTACGATATGCAGGGTCGTTGGGAGCGTGGCAAGCACGGCGATCAATACACTGTCACGAAGTTTGAGGAGGTGGTACAGCCTACCGAGACAGGTATCATCGCCTATCTCAGCTCCGGCTATATCAAGGGCATCGGTGAAAAGACTGCCCGCCGCATCTACGAGCATTTCGGTGATAAAGCGCTGGATATCCTCGACAGAGAACCAAAACGGCTGCTTGAAGTGCGCGGCATCAGCCCCAAAAAGCTGGAGCGCATCTCTGACTCCTATATGGAGACACGGGGTGCGCGGGACATCATCACGCTGCTGTCGCCCTTTGGCATAGCGCCCAAACGTGCCGTGCGGTTCTTCAAGATCTACGGGCGGGATGCGGCTGACATCATTCGTCAGCACCCTTATCGACTCTGTGAGGTACGCGGTATCGGCTTCAAAACCGCCGATGAGATCGCAAAAAGCGTTGGCTTCGACCCTTGTGGGGAGGAGCGCATCGATGCGGCACTGCTGCATGTACTCAAGGAGGCAGAAAACGGAGGAAGTCTGTTTAAGAACGCCGGCAACCTTTGCATCCCTAAAGTGATGTTGCTGTCCAAGTGTATCGAGTTGCTTGAAACACCGGCGGTTACGGAGCCAATGGTGAGGCTTCGCTGCCGTGAGCTCCTCGACCGCAAGGAGATCACACTGTATCAGGATCAAGCCTACCGCTATTTGACGGCTAAAGCGGAGGAACAGGTAGCCATGCGGGTGCGGGAACGCATCCGTCAGGGCGACCTCAGTATTCGCATTGATTTGGATGCGGAGATCAACCGCTTTGAGCGCAAGCTGGGTGTAACATTATCAGCCGAGCAAAAGCAGGCAGTAAAGACTTGCCTGCGCTCGCCAATAAGTATCATCACCGGCGGTCCGGGTACGGGCAAGACCATGATACAGCGGTTCATATTGGAGATTTACAAGAAGCTCAAGCCTTCCGGATCCGTCGTTTGCTGTGCACCAACCGGAAGAGCGGCACGGCGCATGGAGCAGGCAACAGGACAATCGGCCTCTACAATTCACAAGGCGCTGGGTCTGCTTGCAGATGCTGACGGCGAGTTTGGAGAACCGAACATGTTGGACGCCGATCTGGTGATAGCCGACGAGGTGTCTATGCTGGATATCCATCTGGCCAAGCATCTGTTGAACGCTTTGCCGCCCCGCTGCCAGCTCATCCTGATAGGCGATGCCGACCAGCTCCCATCCGTGGGGGCGGGCAGCGTGCTGTATGAGTTGCTCGAATCCGGCGCAATACCTTCGGTAAAGCTCGACAAGGTCTACCGTCAATCGACGGGCAGCCGTATTGCGGTCAATGCCTCGCTGATACGGCACGGTATGCTGGCGCTGGAATACGGTCCGGATTTCGAGCTGATCGAATCCGGCGACTTTGACCGTTCGGCAGATATTCTTGAAGATGTTTATTTGCAAAGGGTCAAGGAGTTGGGTCTGGATAACGTGATACTCTTATCACCGTATCGCACGAAAACCGCGACGGGCGTAAACGCTCTCAATTCAAGGCTGCGGGACAAGCTGAACCCACCGTCTGTGTCAAAATCCGAACTCACCTATGGAAAACGCATATTCCGTCAGGGTGACAAGGTTATGCAGACGCAGAACGTCGCCAACATAAGCAACGGCGATATAGGGATCGTGACCGGCATACTCCACACACAGGAAGAAAGCACTTTGTATGTGGACTTTGGGGAAGGGCGAACGATGGAGTACGCTCCAAACGAGCTTGACATGCTGGACTTGGCATATGCAACCACGGTTCATAAGTCTCAAGGTTCGGAGTACGACACCGTGATACTAAGCCTGCAAACTGCGCACTACATCATGCTGCGCCGGCCGCTGCTGTACACGGCGATCACAAGAGCCAAGCGTCATGTCGTCATCGTGGGCGAGCGCAAAGCGCTGGTCATAGCAATAGGCCGAGTGGACGCCGAAAAGCGCGGCACCATGCTGGCGGAGCGCATCAACGAAGCCGAGGCAAAGGCCATAAATGTTTGAAAGGAGTGAAGCTATACTGACAACGCTTGAACAATACCGTGATCTGCAAAAGGTGTTTGCTACACCAGCAGCGGATGACAAACCCATAGGGATAGAACAGTATTTTGCCTACATGGAGCTGCTGTATAGAATACAGGTGCTGGAATGCTTCCGTAATCTGGAGCAGACTGCGCCTGTAAGCGCTGAGCTTCCGGTACTGTCTGCTCATTATATTGCGGTTGACGCGCTGGTGAGCCATCTTCTTACGGAACGCCGCTATCGGCCTTCACAGGACACGGAAATACAGCAAGCCCGCGACACAGCAAGGCAGGCGTTTTCCTCTATTGTAATGGACTACCGCAAGCGCTTCTCGGCCTATATGCCCGAAGACCCACAGCAGTACAGGGGCGATGTTACAAAGGTCATCAATACCGTGCTGCCCGTATGGCTTGCCTACCGTGAGACCATGCTGCCCATCAATAACAAGGATAAGGAGTGAGATTATGGAAACCAACACCAAAAACCGCGATGCTATGCTCGATAAGATCTCCCAAATCAACGCAGTGGAGGATTTTGACCCTTCTGCGTTCGTCGAGGAATATGAAGGTTTTGACGGAAAGCCCATCACAGGCGTTCCTGTCGTCGTACAGGAAGCGTGGTTCCGGCTCAAATACCCGGAGGGGCGCATCGCCGTTAATGCCGAGATTGGGCCAAACAAGGACAGCATCGTCGCTCATGCCCGTATCTACAAGCATTACGCAGACCCCGACGGAAGCTACCTTGCTGAAGCTTCAGCTTCAAGGAGCTATTCGGAAAAAGCGCCCAACGCCTCCCCACGCGAATGGGCGCAGACTGCCGCCATCGGTATCGCGCTGAGGCATGCCGGGTTTGGCCTGCAGTTCAAAGTGGCCGGAGAACCGGCCTTACCGATAACCAATGAGTTGCCAGCGGCTGGTACAAGCGCAGGGGCAGGGCAACCGATACGCAGCGAAACAAACCTTGAAATGGAAGCGCCGGCGCTGCCGGAACCCATTGACCCGCTTGAGGCCGCAAAGCAAACGCTGTGTCCGCTAAAGAAGTATGATGGGCGTACATTGGGTGAGCTTGTCATGCTCGACCCGGGTTTCCTAAAGTGGATGGCGACGAAGTACCAGAACGATGAACATCCGGAGGTGCCGGCCGCTGCAAAGCTGCTCTGCGAGCATGCGCTCAAAACAGCATGAGCCGGCCGGGAGGTATAAGAATGGATGGCGAACTGCCGTTCTCAATGATGGACGTCATTGTTCTTCTGAATCTTCCTTATCCGCCGTCGGGCCGCGCTTCCTACAACATCAACTGCCCCTGCTGCGATACGCACAATAAAAAGCATTTGAATGTTAACCTGGTTAAGAACGCTTTTTGTTGTCCGAAATGCGGGTTCTCGGGCGGAATGCTCGATCTCTACGGGTATTACGCCAAAACGAATCGTTCCAAGGCTTATAAAGCCATTATTGAGAAGCTGCAGATCGACGCAAACACTGTGCAAACCCACCGTGAAAAGCGGCAGCAGCAGCCGACCGTCACTGAGTATCCGTTGACGGGCATCGAGGAACGCGACGCGACCTATCGCGCGTTTCTGAGCAGATTGTCGCTGGCCACGGATCATAGGGAAAACCTGCTTTCCCGCGGGCTGACCGACGAGGTGATACAACAAAATCTTTACCGAACGACGCCTGCGGGAGGTTATGCGGCGATTGCGAAGCAGCTGCTCTCTGAAGGACATTATCTATCCGGCGTACCTGGCTTTTACCGAAAAGAGGGCGCGTGGGTCTACTATGGAACCAGACGCGGCATGCTGTTGCCGGTACGGGATTATTATGGCCGCATACAGGGCTTAAAGGTGCGTCTGGACAACGTGACACGCCGAAAATTCCGTTGGCTGTCAACGGCCGAGCTGCAGGACGGCTGCGGCGCGGAGGCGTGGACGCACATCGCAGGCGATGCGCAGGATACCATACTGCTGATAGAAGGCCCGCTCAAGGCTGATATCGTGCATTATCTCACTGGCATGACGCTCGTTGCGGTATCCGGCGTAAGCTCGCTGGCACACCTTGAGCAAACACTTGCGCTTATGCGGGAGCAAGGTGTAAGGAAGGTCATGACCGCCTTCGATATGGATATGATGACCAACTGCCACGTGCAAAAGGATTTTCGGAGGCTAACGGCTATGCTTCAGGAGATGGGTTTACAGTTCGGCACATACCTGTGGGATCCGCGCTTCAAAGGGCTTGACGACTATGTCTGGGCGCAGAAGCAAAAGCAGTCCATCTGAACACGGGAGCGCGGCGATATGCGGCGCTCCCTTTACGTTTTCCATGCCGATAATGCGTGAAACCGTTGTAAAAACGCATTGCTGTAGGTGTAATACTATGAAAACATTGAGGAGGAATTGAAAATGATTATAGGAATCGACCACGGCAACGCCCGGATCAAAACAAGAAATACCTGCTTCGTGTCAGGCGTTGAGGAGTTTCCCACCAAACCGCCCATGGCAGCGGACGTCATCCAGTATCAGAGCCGGTACTGGACGCTCGTTGGCAAGCGGCTGCCCGTTATGCGGGACAAGACGAAGGACGACCGTTTCTATCTGCTGACGCTGTTTGCCATATCGAAGGAATTGGAGGCTCGCAAAGAGATTACTTCCACACTGGATATCGATCTCGCCGTCGGACTGCCTCCAGAGCATTATGGAATGCTCAAGGACAGTTTCGCGCAGTATTTCCGCAGGCAGGAGACGGTGCGCTTCACCTACAACGATAAGCCCTTCAGCCTGATGCTCGACCATGTATTTGTATACCCGCAGGCGTTTGGCGCCGTTGTGCAGAGAGCGCAGGAAATGACGGCCACTTCCCGTACATTCGTAATCGACATTGGCGGTTACACAAGCGATGTGTTACTTCTTCGCAAGGGCAAGCCGGACATGGAGTTCTGCCGCAGCTTGAACATGGGTGTCATCACCATGACCAACCATATCGCGGGCAAGGTGAACTCACTTTATGACATATCCATCGACGACGAGCATATCTGCGAAATCCTTGCGGGACAAAACACCGTGCTTGACGGCGAGATACAAAACGCTGTTCGCAAAGAGGTCGATAAATATGCCGCTGATATGCTCAACAAGCTCCGTGAACTTCAGGTGGACTTGCGGACAAACCCCGCCATATTCGTAGGCGGCGGGTCGATCCTGCTGCGCTCCTTTATCAAGGCGTCATCCCTTGTCAGTTCTGTGGAGTTTGAGCCTGACACCAGAGCCAACGCACACGGATATGAGCTGCTCGCACAGGCGCAGCTTGAGAAGCTGGCCCGAAGGGCGGGCGGCGTAATATGAAAACCCCGGACGGCTACCGGTTTTCGCTTCAGTTTGCGGCAAACTCACCGGAGTATATCCAGGCAGGTGAAACGCTGGAAAGCCTAAAGCACAAAAAGAGCGATTTCATTGTGAGGGCCGTCTGCGAATATCTGGAGCGGCATCCCGACATAGAGACCGGTGCGGTCGTGCAGATCGAAGTTCGGCGGGAATTGTTCCGGCGCGATGAGCTGGAGAAGATCGTGCGGAGCATGATCCAGCAATATGTGTCCAATGCCGGACAGCAAGCTCCGCCGGCTGAGGTTCAGACCCGGCAAACACCCGCTGTACCACAGCAGGCTGTTGACTCGGCAGTCAGCAGGATGCTGGACAACCTCGACGAGTTTTTGTAAAGCAAATAACGTAACAGCAATAGACCGTCCTATGGCATTCCCGTATTGGGAACGCCCGGGACGGTCTTTTTTTGCACAATTTTGGATTTGGGGGGTTAAATATTGACCTCAAAACCTGCTAATAAGTGAGAGGGACACCCTGTCAAAAGCATTGCGAGCGAACCATGCAGTGCTTTAGCACCTTGAAAACAGCATATTGCACCCCGGCGTCGGCCTTCAATACCGAGCGGCATTAAATGCGAAATGGCAGGCTTGCTACCTGCCCTGCCAAGACATATGGAAGGAGCACCGTAAACCCGTCCAGCCATGTATATGGGACGGCCTGTCATAGAAATGACAGGAGTCTGCGAGTACCGCAGCGCTGTGAATCCAATAGCAGCGGAGCGTTGGGGATTATTTTTAATCAAATACCAAAACTGTTGTAGCCGAAAACGCCTCAATGTATAATATTTATAGGTATCATAGACGTTATCGGCCGTGCAAAGAAGGGAGGATATATGGGTAGCATTACCGATAGCGAACACCAAGGGGATGCTTCGACTAAGAGGACCTATCGTGTCAACGAGGTCGCTAAAATTCTGGGCGTCAGTAATGCCACGGCATACAGGCTAATTAAGGAAGGGCATTTCCGAACAGTCCGCATTGGTTCATCGATTAGAGTGTCAAGGCAGTCCTTTGACGAGTGGTTAGATAGTAAATCTGACTAGCAGTCAAGAAAGGACTTAATGTATGGCATCGATTGTTGAACGAAACAACTCTGTTTCAGTTGTTTATTATTATCAGGATGAAGACGGCAACAAGAAGCAGAAATGGGAAACAGTAAAGAAGGATCAGCTTGATAGGTCTGAAATTGAAGCAGCAACTGGGAAACGTGTAAAGGAAAAGACTCGAACGGCAAAGCGTGCTGCTGCTGGTTGTCGAAAGGCCGAAGTGGAGTATACACAGAACAAGGGAACCTTCATTATTCCCAAGAAGACTACTGTAAAAGATTTCCTTAGCGATTTCGTATCGCTTTATGGAGAAAGGAAATGGGGCGTATCTGCTTATGTTCAAGGAAGGAACAGGGGGACAGAGCGCATCATTATAGGAAATGATGGCTCAGCCTGGTACACCAAAGACCACTATGGGTCATTTGTAAGAATAAAATAAAGGAGTATATTATGTGGGAGAATACGATTGAATTATTAAAGAAAAAAGGAGTGATTGTTGATAAAGGACTGTCGGATGCAGAAATAGGACAAATAGAACAACTTTACAAAATTAGAGTTCCACAAATCCTTCAGGATTTGTGGAAAGAAGGATTACCCATATCTAAATCATTTTATAATTGGAGAGATTTTACCCCCCGCAATATCGGCAAAATCAAATCCGCAATGGACAAGCCGTTCAACGATATAAGCGAGCTGGCAGGCGAGGCGAACTGGAACGGCGATTGGGGCGAGATGCCCGCGTCAAGCGGGGATATCGCCGATTTTATCAGGAAAAAGGCCGACGCCGCCCCCAGGCTCATCCCCATATATGGGCACAGGTATATGCCGGCGGCAGCGGTAGAAAATCCGCCGGTGTTCTCCATATGCGGCTTGGATGTGATAATTTACGGAAGCGATCTGGAAACCTATTTTCAGGCCGAATTTGGCGGGAAAAGCGTGGAAGCGATGGATTTGAAGCGGCTCCCCCATATTCCATTTTGGAGCGACCTGCTGTAGCAGGAACGCTGGCGGAGAAGGCACCTCTTGGGCCAAATCGGGGCATCGTTTTGCCCGGCACTACGACCCGGCACAGGGCAGGTTTACCACGCAGGAAACGACGCCCGGATTGGATCTTGCCGGATTGATCGATCAGCTTCAGAAGTCGCCCGAATTGGCCAATGCGCTGGCTAGAATCATCACTTTGCCTAACGCAACAGCAAAATGATGCTTATTAGCAGGTTTTCAAAATCTATTAGCAAATTGCTCAAAACGGTTCGTTTCCCGATTAGCAGTTTTTTCGGCGAGAGAACTGTGGGCAAGAACAAGATGACAAATGGGTGAGCGAAATGTCAAAAAGAAAAAACCACCAAATATTCAAGGAAATTCGGTGGTTTTGGCGTCCCCGGCGCGGCTCGAACGCGCGGCCTTTCGCTTAGGAGGCGAACGCTCTATCCTGCTGAGCTACGGAGACAGATATGGATTTTTCAAGGATTGCAGCTCATTAGGTGTTAGGTCACCTCACACTTAGGAGGCGAACGCTCTATCCTGCTGAGCTACGGAGAGATATACAACGGATATATTATATGCTCGGAAGGCATTTTTGTCAAATAGATGTTGGTCAGGGCTGCCGATAACATTTGCATTTTTGTAGAAAAAATATCGGTAGTTGACATAAGTTGCACTTAGTGTTAGCATCAAAATATCAAATCTGAATTATATCTTGTCGGCTTGCCGATAATAATAACAAAACAAATTTTTAGGAGGAAATATGGATTACCCAAAGACAGGCAACGAAACCTACGTCAGTTTCTCTATTTCCAACACCATGCTTGAGGGCCTTGGCAAGAGCACCATCACCCGCGAGCCGGTATCTGCGGACTATCTCAAGGAACTGTTCGCAAAATACGGTGTTATCGTCTCTATCAAGCCCGAGCAGCAGCCTCTCCTCCGCCGGGTAAACGAGCTTTACGGCCTGAACCTCGAGATACCCGAAAGTCTCAAGATAATTCAGCTCTCCGAGCAGCACAGGCGGCTGGTAGTTATAACCGCCATGGGTCTACGCCGCAAGAGCGGTACCCTGCTCCCCAGCTACACCGATGATGAGCTTGAGGAAGCTACCTTCGGCTTTGATAAATTCTACGTACAGAGCGTGCACTACGACGATCTTGTCAAGGAAAACGAGACTCTCCGTAAGAACCTGGATGCGGAAATTGCATGGCGCACCCGCGACGATTGATGATTAATATTGAACACTGAGCTTACAAAAAGGCGGCGAAATGATATGCACCCCGAAAGTTAGACACTTTCGGAGGTGCATATTTTTAATGAGCAA
>OLOQ01000145.1_pt1 | contig 81104 bp, 101 predicted proteins | sample 1673101 | NCBI WGS metagenome assembly OLOQ01 (sample SAMEA3136754, study PRJEB25190) | human gut metagenome | biome: human gut; feature: human-associated habitat; material: faeces | place: Austria | collected 2013 | reverse complement strand
AAGCCTTTCGGCTTTGCCGCGCGACCGCCTGTCTTACTCGCGCTCCCTATTGTAAAGGACGAAGCGGGCAAAGTCAAGAAACAAAAATTTGTGCAGGGAAATCGTTGATAAAATACGGCTGGCGCGGTATAATTTTATATATTGCGAATGTTCAGAGGGGAGTATTTGTGTATGACGCTGCACGAATATCTGCAAGGCATGAAGGGAAAGACCGCCGCGGTCATCGGCCTCGGCGTGAGCAACCGTCCGCTCGTGGAGCTGCTGGCGCGGAACGGTGTGAAGGTCATCGCCTGCGACAGGAAGGAGCGCGCGGCGCTCGGCGGCGCGGCGGCGCACTACGAGGCGCTCGGCGCGGTGCTGCACCTCGGCGAGGGTTATCTGCGCGATCTGGACGCGGACGTCGTCTTCCGCACGCCCGGGATGCGGCCCGACGTGCCGGAGCTGCTGGAGGCGAAGGCGCACGGCGCGGTCATCACGAGCGAGATGGAGGCGTTCTTCGACGTCTGTCCGTGTCCCATTCTCGGCGTGACCGGCAGCGACGGCAAGACCACCACCGCGAGCGTCATTGCCGAGCTTCTCAAGGCCGAGGGACGGCGCGTGTGGCTCGGCGGCAACATCGGCCGTCCGCTGCTCGCGGACGCGGAGCAGATGACGCCGGACGATCTTTCGGTGCTGGAGCTTTCGTCGTTCCAGCTGATGGATATGCCGTACTCGCCGCAGGTCGCGGTGCTGACGAACCTCGCCCCGAACCATCTGGACGTGCATCGCGACATGGCGGAGTACATCGCGTCCAAGGAAAATATTTACCTGCACCAGAGCGCGCGGGACACCGCCATCTTCAACGCCGACAACGCCATCACGCGCGATCTGAGCGGCAAGGCGGTCGGACGTGCGCGTCTGTTCTCGCGGCAGGAGGAGGTCGCCGACGGCGCGTTCGTGCGCGGCGGCGCGATCTGGCTGCGCGATGCGGCAGGGGAGCGCGAGGTCCTGCCGCTGGCGGACATCCGCCTTCCCGGCTGGCACAATGTGGAAAACTATATGGCGGCGCTCCTTGCCGTGGACGGACTTGTGCGCGATGAGACCGTCCGCCGCGTCGCACGGGAGTTTGCCGGTGTGGAGCACCGCATCGAGTTCGTGCGCGAGCTGCACGGCGTCCGCTATTACAACGATTCCATCGCCACCAGTCCCACGCGCACCATCGCGGGGCTGCGCGCCTTCCCGCACAAGGTCGTGCTGATCGCGGGAGGGTATGACAAGCACATTCCCTTTGCACCCCTTGCGCCCGAGGTGGTCGAGCACGTCAAGACGCTCATCCTCTGCGGCGCGACCGCCGACGCCATCGAGCGCGCGGTGGTGGAGAGCGAAGCCTATGAGACCGCGGCCGAGCGGCCGCGGATCCTCCGCTGCAAGGACCTGCGGGAGGCGGTGGACGCCGCCTACTTCTGCGCCGAGAGCGGCGATGTGGTGACGCTCTCGCCCGCCTGCGCCGCCTTCGACTGCTACGCGAACTTTATGGAGCGCGGCAGGGCCTACAAGGAAATGGTGAAAAAGCTCGGCGAATAGGGAAAAGCCGTGGGCGCATAGATTCTCCCGAAAGGGGGAACGCCCATGCGCCGCTATATGCGCCGCGGCATGACGGGGCGGGAGAAACGGCGGCTGCTGCTTTTCCTTGTCTGCGCCGCGCTCATCGCGCTCGCCGTCACCGCGATGACGCAGCTTCGGCCCATTCTCACGAGCCTTGCCACCGCGCGCGTCTCGAACGCCGTCACGCGCGTCGTGAACACCTCGGTGAACGAAACGCTCTACGACGCCGGTGTGGACTACGACCGCCTGATCTCGCTGGAAAAGGACAACGAGGGACACATCACGGCGGTCAAGAGCAACATGGCGGAGTTCAACCGATTGCAGTCCGCCGTGCTCGCGGACGTGCTGCAAAGGCTCTCGGAGGTCTCCACGCGCGAGCTGGCCATCCCGCTCGGGAGTCTGACCGGCTCGCCGCTGCTCGCGGGCCGCGGGCCGCTCCTGCACATCAAAATGCAGTCGGTCGGCTCGTCCTCGGCGCACTTTGAGAATGCCTTCGCCTCCGCGGGCATCAACCAGACGCGCCACGAGATCCGGCTGGTGGTGGACGTGTATGTGAGCGTCCTGCTGCCGGGCTTTTCGACCGTCACCAAGGTCACCAACCGCTGCGCCGTCGCCGAGACGGTCATCGTCGGCTCCGTGCCGGATACCTACACCTACTTCGACACACGCGAGGATATGTCCTCCACCGCCGAGGACTTCATTATGAACAACGCCGGATAAAAGGGGAGAACGCCATGGACTACAAGGAACGCATAAAGGAGCTGCGCGACACGCTCAACGCACACTCGTACCGCTACTATGTGCTCGACGAGCCGAGCATCAGCGACTATGAATACGATATGCTCCAGCGCGAGCTGGCCAATCTGGAGAAGGAGCACCCCGAGGAGATCACGCCGGACTCGCCCACGCAGCGCGTGGGCGGCATGGCGCTGACGAAGTTCGAGCCGGTGACGCACGCCGTCCCGCTCGAGAGCCTGCAGGACTCCTTCTCCGACGCCGAGGTCGTGGACTTCGACGAGAAGGTGCGCGAGCAGCTCGAGCACGTCGAATACAGCGTGGAGCCGAAGGTGGACGGTCTGTCCGTCGCGCTCGAGTACCGCGACGGCGTGTTCGTCCGCGGCGCCACGCGCGGCGATGGGCGCGTGGGCGAGGACGTGACGGAGAATCTGCGCACGATCCAGTCCATTCCCATGGTGCTGCCGGAGAAGCTGCCGCGCCTCATCGTGCGCGGCGAGGTCTACATGGCCAAGAAGGTCTTTGCCGCGCTCAACGCCGAGCGCGAGGAGAACGGGGAGCAGACCTTTGCCAATCCCCGCAACGCCGCCGCCGGCTCGCTGCGCCAGCTTGACCCGAGGATCGCGGCGAAGCGCCGGCTGGATATTGCCGTTTTCAACCTCCAGCTCGCCGAGGGACGGACCTTCACGACCCACGCCGAGACGCTTGCTTATCTGCGCACGCAGAAATTCAAGGTCATCGGCAACAAGGTGGTCGACAACGTGCAGGACGCGCTCGCGGAGATCCGCCGTCTCGGCGAGGAGCGCGCGGAGCTGCCCTACGATATGGACGGCGCAGTTGTAAAGCTGAATAGCCTTACAGACCGGGAAATTCTCGGCTCGACGAGCAAGGTGCCGCGCTGGGCCATCGCCTACAAGTACCCGCCCGAGGAGAAGGAGACCCGCGTGACGGACATCGTCGTGCAGGTGGGCCGCACGGGCGTGCTGACGCCGAAGGCGGTCTTTGAGCCGGTGCATCTGGCCGGAACGACCGTCACGAACGCGACGCTCCACAACCAGGACTTCATCGACGAGAAGGACATCCGCGTCGGCGACGCCATCGTGGTGCGCAAGGCGGGCGAGATCATTCCCGAGGTCGTGTGCGTGCTGAAGGACAAGCGTCCCGACGGCACGCAGCCCTACCGTCTGCCGGACCGCTGTCCGGTCTGCGGCGCGCCGGTCTACCGCGCCGAGGGCGAGAGCGCCACGCGCTGCACGGGCGCGGAGTGTCCCGCGCAGCTGCTGCGCAACCTCACGCACTTCACCTCGCGCGAGGCGATGGACATTGACGGCGTCGGCCCCGCGCTGCTCGAGCAGCTGGTGAACGCCGGGCTTGTCTGCAAGGCGTCCGACCTTTACAGTCTCGACGTACAAACGCTTGCACAGCTCGACCGCATGGGCCTCAAGAGCGCGCAGAACGCCGTCGCCGCCATTGATCGCTCCAAGCAGAACGATCTTTCCAAGCTGCTCTGCGCCCTCGGCATCCGCCAGATCGGCACAAAGGCCGCGCGTGTGCTCGCGCAGCGCTTCGGCTCGATGGACGCGCTGATGAACGCCACGGTCGAGGAGCTGACCGCCGTGGATGACATCGGCGAGATCACCGCGCAGTTCCTGCAGCGCTGGTTCGCGGACGGGCAGTCCCGCGACCTCATCGAAAGCCTGAAAAACGCAGGCGTCAACATGACCAGCACGGAAGCCCCGCAGGACCTGCGCTTTGCGGGCAAGACCTTTGTGCTCACCGGCTCGCTCACGCGCTTCACGCGCGACGAGGCCGAGGCGCTCATCGCCGACCACGGCGGCAAGGCCGCCGGCTCCGTCTCCAAAAAGACGAGCTATGTGGTCGCCGGAGAGGCCGCCGGAAGCAAGCTGCGCAAGGCGCAGGAGCTGGGCGTTCCGGTGCTCACGGAGGACGAATTTCTGGCGCTGCTCGGCGGCAAGGCCGAAGATGATCCGGAAAACGGCGAAAGCGGCGGACAGCTCGGCCTGTTTTCCTGAAAAGGAGAGCATTTGATGAACATTCGCACGGCAGAGCGCCGCGATCTTTCCGCGATGCTCGGCATTTACAACTACGAGGTGAAAAACGGCACGGCGACCTTCGACGTAGAGCCCCGCGCGGGCGCGGCGGGGGAGGCGTGGTTCGCCGCGCACAACACCGGCAACCATCCGCTGCTCGTGGCGGAGGAGGACGGTAAGGTCCTCGGCTACGCCTCGCTCTCGCCCTACCGCGACTTCGACGCCTATCTGCAAACCGTTGAGCTTTCCGTTTACGTCGCGCCCGAGAGCCGCGGGCGCGGCATTGCGAGCGCGTTGATGGAGGCCGTTCTCCGTCTGGCGCGCGAGGACGCGGACACGCACACGGTCGTTTCCGTCATCGCGGGCGGCAACGCGGCGAGCGTCCGCCTGCATGAGAAATTCGGCTTCACCTACTCCGGGACTCTGCATGAGGTGGGGCTGAAATTCGGCCGCTACCTCGATATCGTCAACTACGAGCTGCGCGTGGGCTGAGCAAAACACGCCCGGCAAAAAATATCGAAAGATCCGGAACTTTTTTCTGCTTTCCTTCGTCTATTCATGCAGGGCCGCGGCACGCGGTCAGAAGAACGATCTACTAAGGAGAATCATTCGCATGAAACGAACGCTTTCCCTCATTCTCATCCTCACGATGCTGCTGTCTCTCGCCGCCTGCGGCAGCAAGGACGCCGCGCCGACCGACGACGGCAACGCGCCTTCGCAGGAGCAGGGCGGCGGAGAGGAGCAGTCCGGCGGAACGACCGGGACGCCCGACGAGCCGGAGCAGCCCGAGCAGACGCAGCCGGCAGAGCAGGAGCCGGCGGACAGCAAGCCGGAGCAGACGCAGCCGGCTGACAACAGCAAGCCCGAGCAGGAGCCTGCCGGTGAGCCGGAAAAGGAGCCTGCCAAGCAGCCTGAGCAGAAGCCCGAGCCCAAGCCGGCTGAAAAGCCTGCGGAGGGAACGAGCGCAGAGCCGCCGACCGAGACGCCCAAGCCCGAAACCCCGGCAGAGGACAAGCCCGCCGCGGCTGTCGACGACGCGCTGACGATCCTCAACGCGATCTGGAATACATATAGCGATGAAGAAAAGTTCCCTGCCGCCGGAGGGGATTCCGAGCACGCCGTAGACGGCGCGCCCGGCAGCTTCGACGCGAGCAACGCCGACAACCTCAGCTATCTGCTCACCTTCCCGGCGGACGACGCTTCGCTCATCGACAGCGCCGCCTCGCTCGTTCACATGATGAATCTGAACACCTTCACCTGCGGCGCGTTCCATGTCGCCGACGCGAACAACGTCGCCAGGCTCGCGGACGACCTGCGCACGACCATTCAGGCCAAGCGCTGGATGTGCGGCTTCCCGGATAAGCTGGTCATCGTCACAGTCGGGCAGAGCGTATTTTCCGTGTACGGAAACGAGGAGCTGGTCAACACCTTCCGCGATAAGCTCCTGGCGAGTTATCCTACCGCTGCCGCCGTCTATGACGAGGCCATCAACGCATAAAACAGCAGAGAAGAAAAGAGGGATGCGCGGCATTCCTCTTTTCTTTTTGCCGCTTGCGAGCGGGCCGGTTTTCGTATAAAATATGGTCAGAGCACATCGCCGCACGGAGGAAACGCCATGCCGAAGCCAAAGTGGAAGCTGAACACCATCTACATATCCGAGCGGCTGCAGGAGAGCCTGCGGCCGATCTCCCGCTGCGCGCTGACCACCGTGGTCGCCCCCATGGGCTACGGAAAGACCACCGCGGTGAACTGGTATCTGGAGGAGCGCGCAAAGGCCGGGCCGCTGCGCGTCGTCCGCATCAGCGTGTATTCCGACAATCTTGCGATCTTCTGGCGGAGCGCGCAGGACGCCTTTGCCCGCGCGGGCATCGACCTGCTGCGGGAGTATGCCTGTCCCACGGACGCCGCCGGCGGCGGGCTGCTGGCGGACGATCTCTGCCATGAGCTGGCGGGGGAAACGCCCTGCTATCTGTTCATCGACGACTTTCACCTGCTCACAGACCAACGCGTGACCGCCTTTCTCTGTATGCTTGCGGGCCGCCTGCCCGCCAACGTCCACCTGATCATCGCCAGCCGCGACCGCTTTCTGCCCGCCGCAGAGATCGTCCGGCTGGGGGCGAGGGTCTACCGGCTCGGCACAGAGCAGCTGCGGCTGAACCATACGGAGCTGGCCATTTACGCGCACCGCTGCGGCACGGAGCTTTCCGACGCGCAGGCGGAATCGCTGCTCTACTCCAGCGAGGGCTGGTTCTCCGCCGTCTACCTGAACCTGCGGACGCTCTCCGAGCATGGGACGCTGCCCGAACGTGATTCCGATATTTTCACCATGTTCACCGCCGCCATGATCGAGCCTCTGGCGCAGCGGCAGCAGGAATTTCTCGCGGTGATGGGTCTTGCCGACGAATTTACCGCGGAAATGGCGCGCTTTGTCACCGGGGACGCCGACGCGGAGGAGCTGCTCGCCGTGCTGACCGCGCAGAACGCCTTTGTCAAGCGTCTGCCGGACGGCGTGACCTACCGCTTCCACCACATGATGAAGGAATGTGCGGAGCGCACCTTCCGGACGCTGGACGCGGAGACGCAGCGGCGCTGCCGGGAGCGCTACGGCGCATGGTACGAGGGGCGAGGGCAGTATCTTCACGCCATGGCGGCCTACCGGCGCTGCGGGGACTACGACGCGCTGCTGCGCGTGGTGCAGGAGGATGCGGGCATCCTGCTCGCGTCGCTGCCCCCGTCGGAGGTGCTGGCCGCTCTCGACGAATGTCCCGCCGATGCTCTGAAGGCGCACCCGTTCGCGATTCTGGTGCTGATGCGCAGTATGTTCAACTGGCGCAATATCCCGAAAATGCTGGAGCTCAAGGCGCTCCTGCTCGCCGCACTGGAGGAGCATCCCGAGCTGCCCGCGGAGGAGCGCGGCAACCTGCTGGGCGAATGCGACCTTATCATGAGCTTCCTCTGCTATAACGACATCAGCGCCATGAGCCGTCTGCACCGCAGTGCCAGCGCGCAGATGTCCCGTCCTGCCATCAGCATCCGCTCGAGCGGCGGCTGGACCTTCGGCTCGCCGTCCGTGCTGATGATGTTCTACCGCGCCCCGGGCGAGCTTGCGGGCGAGCTTGCCGAGATGGCCGAATGTATGCCGCACTACTATAAGATCACCAACGGTCACGGTCAGGGCGCGGAGACCATCATGCGCGCCGAGGCCGCCTTTGTGCAGGGACGCTTCACCGACGCGCACATCGCGCTGGAGAGCGCCTATGCGCAGATCGAGGGCAACGGGCAGGAGAATATGGCGCTCTGCTGCGACTTCCTCGCGCAGCGCCTCTCCCGGTACGCGGAGGTCGGGCCGCACCGCAGCTTTGCCGAGCGCCGCACGGAACTGCTGCGGCACCACAACGCCTCGTGGCTCAACCTCTGGAACGCCGTCAGCGCCTACTGCCACGCTCTGTCGGGCGAGATGGAACAAATTCCGGAGGTCTTTGCCGAGCACCGCCTCGCCTCGGTCAGCATCCTCGCGCCGGGCCGGCCGATGATCGAGATGATCGAAAATCAGGTGTACCTTACTCAGGGCGCTTACGCCAAGGTGATCGGCCGCAGCGAAGGTCTGCTCGCCCTGTGCGAGGGGATGCACTATGCGCTCGTCGCGCTGCACGTTCGCCTTCAGACCGCGTCGGCCTATGAGCGGCTGGGCAAGCGCAGGGAAGCCGAGGCGCTGCTGGCACAGGCGCTTACCGACGCCGCACCGGACGGCATCGTGATGCCGTTTGCGGAGAATTACCGCTATCTCAAGCCGCTGCTTGCCGCAGGCACGCAGACTGCGCTCACGGCGCGGGTGCTCGCGCTGGGCGAGGCAGGGGAGCGGCGGCAGAGCGGGACGGTCCGCCCCGCAGCGTTCGCCGCGCTGACGGAGCGGGAATATGCGCTGGTCGGCCTGATGGCACAGCGGCTGACGAACCGGGAGATCGCGGAAAAGCTGTTTCTCTCCGAGGGAAGCGTCAAGCAATATGTAAACCGGATCTATTCCAAGCTCCACATCGAGGGCGACCAGCGCACGAAACGCAGGCGGCTCGCGGAGCTGCTCGCGCATAAGTCCTGACATCGGGAGGACGTCCGCAGGGACGCCCTCCCGTTCCTTTATCGGTCGAAGCTGGGGTTGACGAAGTAGACGTTCTTCTCGTCGAGCTTTTCCTTGGCAAGCCGCAGCCCCTCGCCGGTACCGGCAGGGTAGAATGGAGAAACGGAGCTGCTAACAAAACATCATAGAAACGACGGAAGTATCTCTTTACTCAAATTATAAGAAGTTCCAAAAAAGTTGTTGTAAGTTTTACTTAATTTTGGTAAACTGGCAGTGCAATATAGCCCAAACTTTAAAGAGAAACGGGAGAAAATGAACATGCACGGAATGGTTTATCTTATGAAAAGTAGAATCTCTACTGCTCGAACGAAATTTGGGTATCGTACTAAGCTATTCGTTCAAGATGTGCGTAACGAGGTAGATGAAGAATACGGGAACGAGTATGAATGCTTTGCGATTTATAATTTAGGAACAGATAATAGAGAGGAAACTGAAAATCTCGTCAAGCAAATCCGCTATATTATTAGCATAGCAGCCGGGACGCTGGAATCTACGCAACCGGAATACTATAATATTTCTCCTGATAAAGCTTTTTCAATATTGAAAGCTATAGCCACTCTATGTGGCAAAAAAGATAATTTAGTGAAGTTTGAATGATTGATAAAAACCATATCTACTGTTTTTGAATCTGCTGTTGCGGGAGGGGAAAAAATCAATGAAGAGAAAATTTGCTATTTTGTTGTCTATACTTTCACTTATCTGTGTGCTTTCTGCCTGCAAAAATGCTGACGATGCACATACCGACAGCGCACAGCGCCAACGGTACGATACCGCAATGAATTTATGGACTTCGGGACAGCAATATGAAGCCGTCAAATTATTGGCAGAAAACCCAGCATACGAGGATTCTTGGGACTATATCAAGGAGTTCTATCAGACGGTCGGCGAGAGGATCAAAGTATCGTCGGATCGTACTGTCGGGCTGCGGTCCAACGGAACCGTTTTAGATTCAAAGTCAAATTTTGCTGTGAGCAAATGGAGAGAGATTATTCAAATCGCAAGCGGAATCGATTTTGCTGCGGGTCTTACAAATGATGGCAGAGTGGCATTCTTGGAGGAGGATTTTTGGAGCAATGATGTCATATCGTCTGGCTATATAGCTGGGTGGAGCAACATTAAGAGCATTACTTCAAATGGAAATGTAGGAATCGTTGGTCTAACCAAGAATGGTTCTGTTTTAATGGAAGGCCGCAGTGATTTGGGTTGCTATGATTTGTCACAACTATCTGGAGCCATTTCAGTTTTAGATAGTGGTGAGATCCTTGTAGGGCTAATGCCTAACGGTACTATTGCGATTACCGGAAATACTCATGGAAGAGATTATCTGGATGCATCTAAGTGGACGGATATCAAAGAGGTATCTGTCCACGGAAATAATATCGTTGGGCTGAAGAAAGATGGCACAGTTCTGACTGAACTGCATTTTGCAAGTTCTAGTCAAAAAGCACCCGACTGGGCAGATATTGTGTCGGTTTGCGCCACAGGAAATGGAGGCATCGTGGGGCTGAAATCGGATGGAACTGTTGTGACAGCAGGTGGTATATGGGATCTATCCGATTGGACAAATATTGTAACTATTGCTGCTACTTCGGAAGAAATTGTGGCGCTGAGAGCAGATGGTACGGTCCTTGCCAAAGGCTATCCGCCAAACGAACTTGATGAGATTTTAAAGTGGACTGATATTGTGGCAGTTGCTCCATCTGCTGGGCATCTTGTCGGCTTAAAATTGGACGGAACCCTCATGGCGATCGGAGACAATGAATTTGGGCAATGCAATCTGTCAAGATAGTTAGCTGAATTTGCCTATATGCCGAAAGGCCCGCAGAAATGCGGGCCTTTTTCATTTTGCAAAGGAGGACAAGACTATGGGAATTCTTGATGCGTTCACCGCTGAAGACCGCGTGGACGTGAAGTTCTCGACTTTCTATGAACTGGTGAAGGGCTGTGCCGAGCGCGAGTTCATCACCAACGGGCTGAAGCACAAAATCCCTCACGCGCACATTCTGGCAATGCTCAACGAGCTGCCTGAGCCAGAAGTCGCGGCAGATGTTCAGAAGGAGGCTGTGAGCGATGGAAACGATTGAATTTGACAAGCAGCCTATCGAAAAGGCGCTCGAAGACTGGGGCGCTGAGATTGCTGGTATCAATACCTTGCTCGGCTGCTGCGAGCTGCTGGCGGGGCTGGCCGAGGAAGCCACAGAGCTGGCGCAGGCTGCGCTGAAGATGCGTCGGACGCTCGACAAGAGCAACCCGACGCCGATGACCACCGGTGATGCGTCCCGGAAGCTGAATGAGGAGTTCGCTGACGTGCTCCTGTGCGCGGCAGTCCTCGGCTTTGACCGTGATGAGGTCGCTCGCATCATCCGGGAGAAAGCTGCTCGGTGGAGCACCAGATTGGAGGAGGGCTGCGATAATGCTTGAGTATCTGCCGGAACGTCCGCTTGAACCGCCCGAGGAAAAGCCCATCGCCTACTGCGATTACTGCGGTGGCGAGATTTACGAGGGCGAGACCGTGTACAACATTGACGGGCAGCTCATCCATGAGGACTGCTTGCACGATTTCGCTGATGACTACTTCAAAGATTGCAAAGAGGAGGCTGTGAGTTATGCAGAGGCGTATTGCTGACATCAAGAAGGACATCGCCGCTCACTCTGCCCGGTCCGCTTGGGACAGGGGCGTCAAGGGCTACGCAGTTGAGTTGTTCGATGACTACGTGGATCGGTTGCACATCACCGATGATTCGGTCCGCATCGGGAAGGTCGCAGAGGCCGACCTATTGAACGGCGCTCAGAACTGGGAGCAGTACAGCTATGGAGGCTGCGCGGAGGTTTACGACGGTGACATCTGCGAGCGGCTCTGCACCGAATCTGAGAAGAAGAAAACCCATGACGGCGAGCTGCCCCTGATGGGCGAGGACTGGCTAACCGTTCAGGCCCGCGCCCTGCGGCAAGCTGCTCGAATCGTCATCCGCTATGCAAACAGGAGGGACTGAGATGTCGGTAGCATATCAACCACTGACCCACCCACGTGTGGCAGAGTTCGCCCGGAAGTTCCGCTTCCCCGGTTGGTATATCGACAGCACCGGCTGTTATGGATGTGTGCTCGGGAAGTATCGGATTGCGGTCTTCGTGAATGATTGTGATGAATCGCTTGACATCACGGTAGACACCGTTGGCGAGACCGGTTACTTTGACAAGAATCTCGAATGGGAAACCGCAGAGAGCGATGATGAGCTGGCGTTGACTGCCACGCGGTTCGTGGCTAAGTATGCGATGAAATATTGAAAGGAGGGCTGAGCCATGAATCGCAAAACCGCTGACCGCATCATCGTCAAGAGCAATGCTCGCATGAAGATGGTTCTTGACTGGTACTACGAGAACAAGCACTGGCTTGACCGTGAGCCATTCCTTGCACCTATGGAATTCGGTGTGGTGGAACTGTGTGAGGAGCAGATTGAATTCACATTCGAGAACACGCGCGGTGTGGTGGAGATTGCGATTTATCCAACGGTCCAGCCGAACATTCCAGCGTCTATCATCTTCGATTACATCCCGGAGCAGATGGATATTGCCAACCGCCGGGTAGCTCCGGGGCTTTCGGAACCGAAGCAACTGGCGCTCGACCTCGTGCTCCGGTACGATAAGACGCCGGAGAAAGAGGCGCTAAAGTACCACGCGCTGATGCTGTTTATGGCCTACTACCGCGAGGTAGTCGAGGTTGAGCAGCGCGTCGAGCATCGGCCAGCTAAGGCCAAGAAGAAAGGTCGCAAGGCTCGGCGGGTGCAGCCGCTCATCCGGCGGTTCTACACGTTGGCTGAGTTCGACCCCGGCGCCCTGCCAAAGCCTGAACAGGCCAAGCGGAAGTACACCAAGCCCGAGCACGAGGTTAACGTTCGAGGCCATCTGCGCCGGTACAAATCCGGCAAGACGGTTTGGGTCAAACCCTCGATTCGGTACAAGGGCAAGTCCGCCCACCACAAAGAATACGAACTGTAAGGAGGAATTTTATGCGATACGGATTGGTAATCGCCACGGAGAGTGAGATGGAAGTGTTTCATCGGCGCTACCGTGTGTCAAACACAGGGCTGATGAGGCTGAAAGGCTTCACCGCTCTCCGATACAAAATTTTAGGTCAGGAGGTGTGGGCTGTGCAAAGCGGAGCCGGGGAAATCCGGGCCGCCGCCGCAACGCAAGCCCTACTCTCTGAGTTCAGTGTTGATGCGATCCTGAACTTCGGGGTTTGCGGCGGGCTGGACGAGAGGATTCCGCTGGCGCAGCCGCTCATCGTGAGCAACGTCATCCACTACGACTTTGACATCTCCGGTGTGGACGGCTGTGAGCCGGCGAAGTACGAGCAGTACCCCAGCGTTCACATTCCTGCCGACCTCGATATTGTTTACGCGGCATCGGGGGCAAATCCGGGCGTCCTTCGCGTGACCTGCGCGTCCGGCGATAAGTTCCTTGATAGCACGGGCGACAAACGCAGCCTCCACCACCGTTTCAAGACCGCGCAGATTTGCGACATGGAGGCGGCGGGCATCCTGCTCACGGCGAATATGTCCGACACTCCGGCGCTGCTGATTAAGGCTGTGTCGGACGGTGTGACCGGAGGCGCGGAGGAGTACCACAATATGCTCGACAGTGCAGCAGAGAGCTGTCTTGATGCACTCGAAAATTACCTGAATCAGATTTGGGAGGTACAAAATGATTAAGAATTTCACCCCGCTGCCCTACGAGGGCGGCAACCCGCTCCCGGATTACGTGGGCAATCGAAGTGAGTTTGTGCTTATCGGGGATGTTCCCGGCGGCTACAAAATCACGTTGGCGAAGCTGACTGTGGGTGATTCCGTGAGCGCCGGCAACCCTCTCGCCCATGCTTTGTTTGAGAGTTACACAGACCACGGCGAGCGGGCCAAGGTCGCCCGGACCCGCGTGAGCGGATTTGACCGCGAGTTCATGGCCGTCAGGAGCGCCATGAGTGAGACCGGGGTTGAGTTCCACCCCACGGTTTCCTGCCCCAGCGAAGCCCTTCTGGAAGCTCTTGGCGAGTGGTTTATGGCGAACAACCCCGAAATCGCAGGGGTCTCCGTCGTGTCACAAACCTGTCATTGACCTGTCAGTATAGGAGGTGTTACAATGATACCGTCGGATTTCATAGTTACCCACGCGCCCATGCACCTGCGCTTGGAAATCAGGAAGAAGTGCAACTTCTTCTGGCTGCGGGATATTCGAGAAGTGGACATCTCGCAGTGCTGCGCGAAGTGCTTCATCGGCGAGAAGGACAACCGCGTTTACTACGGAACGCTGCAAAAGTCCAGTGCCGTTGTAGACATCATCGTCAAGCAAAACCCGAGAGCGAAGGCATATTACCTTTGCGGGTTGAGCGAGGGATTTGTGTGGGAGCTGAACACGCACGTGGCGTTTGTGCCGGATAGCAATTCGGAAATTCACATTGACAATGACCGAATCAAGCTGGACATCACGAACGCTCGGCGCATCCACTTCTGGGACTATGTGCCGAATCCACCCGGAATCTACACAAAGCAGCAGCGGACCTGCCGAAACTGGATATTCGCAAATTACTTGAAGGATGGGATGCCATTATGATTGTGAGCGCGAGTAGACGGACGGACATCCCCGCACTGTTTTCCGAGTGGTTTTACAACCGTGTGGGTAAGGGATTTGTCCTCCTTAGAAACCCATATAACCCTCTACAAGTCGGGCGTGTCGCACTCACGCCCGACAAAGTAGATGGGTTTGTTTTATGGACCAAAAACGCAGCACCTATGCTCGGGAGAATCCATGAGCTGGATGCGTTCAAGTTTTATTTCCAGTACACCATCACTCCGTATGGGCAGGATGTTGAGAAAAATATCCCGGACAAGTACGAAGTTGTGATACCTGCTTTCAAGAAAATCGGGGCGGACAAAGCTATCTGGCGGTACGACCCCGTTTTCATAAACGACCGCTACACGTGGGACTACCACATCCGGGCGTTCACAAGACTGGCCGAAACCTTAGAGGGCCACACGCACAAGGCTGTGATGAGCTTTGTGGATTCCTACCGGTCGGTAGATCTGAGGCCGCTGAATATTCAGCCTCTCACACCGGAGCAGCAACGCGAATTCGCGCAGCAGCTCTTTGAGATTGCAGCCCAGCACGGCATCGTCCTTTCTTCTTGCGCAGAAGACTTGGGAATCCCCCATTCCTGCTGTGTGGACGGGGCGATGTTCGGAGTTAAAAAGCCGAAGGACCGCAACCAGCGGGGTCTGTGCCAATGCGTTGAGAGCGTTGACATCGGCGCATACAGCACTTGCAGCAACGGCTGCGCTTACTGCTATGCAAACCATTACGGCTACGTTCAAGCCCCGCCCAGTGTGGATTGCGACCTTTTGGGGCCGCCCCTGAACGGGAACGAAAAAATAAAGCAAAGGAACTGATACGATGATTGAGAAAGTAAACCCGTCCCACCCGGACAAAATCGCTGACCGCATTGCCGGCGCGATTGTGGATTTGGCCTATCAGGTCCAGCCTGACCCGAAGATCGCGGTGGAGGTCCTCATCGGGCATGGCGTGTGCCACGTCATCGTCGAGACCTCGGCTCCTCTGCTCATGCCGGAGGCAGTCAGAGCCATCCACAACGCCATCCGGCGCATCGCAGGTCTCATCCAGATTGACCTGACCATCGTGCCGCAGGACGCCCACCTCGCAAACAACCAGAGCGAAGGGTTCCGCTGCGGCGACAACGGCATCTTCAAGGGTGTCCCACTCACGGACGAGCAGAAGACGCTTGCGGCGATTGCCCGCGACATCTACGCTGCCCATCCGTTCGACGGCAAGTACATCCTCGATGGCAACCGGCTCATCATCTGCCAGAGCAACGCTGCGAGGGCTGACATCGAGAAGCTGTACCCGACAGCGGAAATCAATCCGCTGGGCGACTGGACCGGCGGCACCGACGTGGACACCGGCGCAACCAACCGCAAGCTCGGCTCCGATATGGCCGATTCCGTCACCGGCGGCGGGCTGCATGGCAAGGACCTGTCCAAAGCGGACGTGTCTGTTAACATCTATGCTTTCCTGAAGGCGCAGGAGACCGACCGGCCGGTCGAGCTGTGCTGCGCCATCGGGGATGCTACCATCGACGGCAAGCCCTACGAGGAAATCGTGGAGATTGCCCGCCGGCACATTCAGTCCGTCGGAGGCTTCGAGGCTTTCGCGGAGTGGGGGCTGTATTAACGGAAATTGAATAGGTGAAATCAGGGGGCCTTCCGTTTTGTGTGGAGGCTCCCTTTTTTATGCTCAGAACAAGGAGGACAAGACATGGAGATAGTCTACAAACGGGTAGATGAACTCATCGAGTATGAGGGAAACGCCCGTCGAAATGATGCTGGCGTGGCGAAAGTCGCTGACAGCATTCAAGAATTCGGGTTTCTTAACCCAATCACCATTGACGCCAACAACGTCATCATTTCGGGTCACACCCGCCTGAAAGCTGCAAAGCGGCTCGGCATGGAGGAAGTTCCCTGCATCATCCAGAATCTGTCCGAGGAAGACGCGAAGCTGGCCCGCATCGTGGATAACAAGAGCCACGAGTATTCTACATGGGATGTCGGCAAGCTCCATCAGGAGCTGAGCGGAATCGGCTCGGACTTCAAAACCACGTTCTTTACACCCAACCGCGACCGTAAATTCTTCACCGAGCACAAGTGCCTCATCTTTGGCAACAACGAGCTGCCGCTTACGGAGGACGAGTACAACCGGTTGAAGGCGGTCTACGATGACTACATCAGCAGAAACAAAACCTATCTGGGGTTTGTTCTGTTCCTGACGGGAGGTAAAGAGGAATGAACATCAGAGAAATTTCCACTTCTCGGCTGAGAGAATATGAAAACAACCCGCGTAACAATGACCTCGCCGTCGAGAAGGTAAAATACAGCATTGAGCGTTTCGGCTTCCTGTTCCCCGTCGTTGTGGACATGAACTACACCATCGTGTGCGGCCATACCCGTGTGCGGGCTTGCCGGGAAATGGGGATTCAGACGGTCCCGTGTATCATCGCCGATGAGTTGACCGAGGAGCAGATCAACCTGTTCCGGCTGGTAGACAACAAGACCAGCGAATACAGCGACTGGGACTTCGAGAAGCTGAAATCCGAGCTGTCTCGTGTTGACCTCACGCTGGAAAAGAACCAGCTCTTGCTCGACCGTTTTGAGTTGAGCGCAGAGGCCTTTGACATTGAGCCTGAACAGGCCGAGATTAAGATTCCCGCTTTCAATTTTATGGGTGTGAATGACAAGCCGAAGCAGAAAAAGCCGCAGGTGAGCACAATCCATAGCCCTGGTGTAGTTGGAGGCGTTGATGATGAAATTGAACCGAGTATTCCCGAAGCACAAGAAGCAGCGCGGGATGACGTCGCTCCGGTACACAATTTCACCGCAGATGTTACCCCGGAAGGGACAAACATCGAAATCCCGCAAGAGACAGAAAGCGTGGAGCCGAAGAAAAAGGAATCGAGAGCGGTCCTGCCGTTCTGCCAATTCCGATTTGGCGACGTGTCTTTCTTCATTTCGCAGGTAGAGCTGGACCAGCTGAACGAGAAGTATCAAGAGTATATTGATTCCGGAGCTATCTTGTCCGGTAGCTTCGCTGATTACCTGCTGAAAGGAGTTGAGAATCGTGATTGACTTCGTAGAAAAAGTACCCATCGACGAGGTTACGGGGTCTGAGTACAACCCGCGCTCCATTACGCCCGAGGCGTTAGAGGCGTTGCAGCACAGCATCCGTCGATTCGGCATGGTGAAGCCTCTGATTGTCAACGCCTCGAACAATGTCATCACCGCCGGCCACCAGCGTAAAAAGGCGGCGACCGCAATCGGGCTGGAATATCTGCCCTGTATCAGAATTAACAGCCCGAATTTGCAGGACGAGATTCTGTTCAACCTCATGCACAACTCGATTGAGACGAGCAAGACCTCTGTCCGCGTTGAGGAGTTCACCGTGGGTGGCTATCGCTACTGCCCGTCCGACAAAATCAAAATCGAGAGTGAGCCGAAGAACGTGCTCATCTGCTCCGAAATCACCAAGCTGATGTCACGCTATGGCGAGTGGGGCAGCATCGTTACTGACGGCGACGGCAACGTCATCCTCAATTCCGAGTACGCCTACTGCTCCAAGAAACTGGGCTATGGCGTTCTGTGCTACGCCATTCGCAACGAGGATGTGCCGGAGTTTTTGGAGTGCATGGGCGTTGAGTACGGCAAGTACAACTTCGATAACCTCGGCGTTCAGACCTACCACCAGTTTCTTGCCCAACCGAAGCGCCTGAGTACGGATGGCCGGCAGTCTAATTCTTCTGTTCTGTACGAAAAATATCTGATTCCTCGTTTGCAGAAGTCCGACAGTATCATCGACATCGGAGCTGGCCGAATGGCCTACGTCAAGCTGCTGAAGTCCAAGGGCTATGACATTCACGCCTATGAGCCTTCTTTGATGGTGAAGGGCGCGAACAAGCTGGACATGAAGGGCATCATTGCCAACATTCTCGATGCAGAGCGGGCGGTCAAAGCGCGTGGCTTGTTTGACTACTGCGTCTTGGAGGCCGTCATCAATTCCGTCGTGGATGATGAGTTCGAGAAAGCCGTTCTCACGGCTTGTAACGCAGTTCTGAAGGCCGATGGCACGTTGGTTACTTGCACTCGTAACCTCGCCTATGTGGAGAAGGCTTACGATAAGACCAAGCTGTCCGCCGGCGCGGGGGATTGCCTCTGGTATTTGGATGACAAGAACTACACGCTGGGTGTGACGAACGGCATCGTATTCAAGCAGAAGTTCCATACACGTGAGAGCTACGTTTCTCTCCTCGAAAACTATTTTGAGGAGGTTGGCGTCCTCGCTTGCAACGCGGGTTATATCTACTGCGCTTGTACGAGACCGAAGCAGCTCCCGCGTGAAGTCTACGAGGAATACCTTGAAAAAGAGCTGAACATCGAGTACCCCGGCGGTTTTAAGCACAACAAGCACGTGGGTCTGATGACCGCCCTGATCGAAAAGGTAGCGGAGAGGTATGGCTAATGAGAAAAAAAGAAAGGACTTGTTCGAGCAGTGGATAGAATCGGGCGAAGTTGAAAACAACCTCGCCATCGTACAATCCCTGTCAATGCAGGGTAAGTCGATGGAAGAAATCGCAAGCGCATTCGACATCACGCGACGCACCCTGCAAAAGCTCCAAAAGGAGCACCCCGCTCTGAAGAAGGCCATTGATTCAGGCCGCCTTTCCGTCGTGGCGATGTGTCAGAACAAGCTGATGGAGCGGGTTGTAAACGGTGACACCACCGCCATCATTTATGCCCTGAAGGTTTACGGCGGCGACTTCTTCAATGACAGGAAGGCTGTCGAGGCTAAAATCACCGGCGGGCCGATTTCTGTTCAGCCGCAGGTCCAAATCTATCTGCCTGAAAGAGATTCGGAGGTTGGTGAGAATGGCAAGAAGAAAGAGTGAGCCTGAAAACAAGCCCATCATCATTCGTCCACAGCAGGGCAAGCAGGAGCTTTTCTTGCGGTCTCCTGCCGACATCTGCATTTATGGCGGGGCTGCGGGTGGCGGCAAGACATACGCGCTTTTGCTGGAATGCCTGCGGCACATCGACAACAAACTGTTCGAGGCCGTGATATTCCGGCAATCCCGGCCTCAGATTATGAGCGCCGGCGGCTTGTACGCCACAAGCCAAGAGCTTTACCCTTACCTCGGAGCGACGAGCGTTTTGACCCCGAATGTGCAGTGGAGGTTTCAATCCGGCGCGAAGGTCACGTTCGCCCATATGTTCTACGAGAAGGAGAAGTACAACTGGCAGGGTTCTCAGATCCCGCTCTTGATGTTTGACGAACTCGTCCACTTCACAGAGAGCCAGTTTTTCTATATGTTCTCCCGAAACCGTTCTACCTGCGGGGTTAAGCCCTACATTCGCGCTACCTGCAACCCTGACGGGGAAAGCTGGGTGGCAAAGTTCATCGACTGGTGGATTGACCCCGAAACGGGTTATGCTGACGAGAGCCGGTGCGGAAAGCTGCGGTATTTCGTGCGGCGAAACAACATCCTCCACTGGGCCGATACCCCGCAGGAACTGTATGAGACGTTCAACCTCTACACCCCGGAAGACCAGGAGGATGTGAAATCCGTCTCCTTCATCAGTGCCAAGCTGTCTGACAACAAGGCCATGATGAAACATGACCCCGGTTACATGGGCGCTCTGAGGGCCATGTCAGAGTTCGACCAAGAGCAGCTTTTGAACGGCAACTGGAAAATCCGCAGGTCTGCGGGCCACTACTTCAAGCGGTCCAAGATTGGTCAGATGTTCCACGCAACCCCAACCGATGTCATTCGATGGGTTCGTGCGTGGGACTTGGCCGCTACGTCCCCTGAAGAAGCCGACGAGCTGGACGGCTTGCCGCAAGCACTCCGTAAGAACAGCCGTAGCGACAGCAGCGCGTACACTGCCGGCGTTCTTCTTGGGAAGCGGCGAAATGGCCGCATCTTTGTTGCGGATGTGATAAACGTCCGAGAAAATGGCGCGGATGTGCGTAAGCTCATCCTTAATACCGCTCAAAGCGATAACGCCCTATATGGAAACGTGACCGTCAGGTTGCCGCAAGACCCCGGGCAGGCCGGTAAAGACCAAGCCCAGAGTTTCGTGCGGATGCTTGGCGGTTTTACTGTAACCACTTCGCTCGAAAGCGGAGATAAGGTAACGCGGGCAGAGCCGTTCTCCTCTCAATGGCTGGCCGGCAACGTGGACGTCAAGATAGCCGAATGGAACGACGATTACTTTCGGCAGCTTGAAAACTTCCCGGTCGGTAAGCTAAAAGACATGGTGGACGCCTCGGCCAACGCCTATTTAGAGCTGGAAAACTCTAAGCCGGAGTTCGGCTTCTCCTTCAGTTGAGGTGAAATATGAGAATCTTTAACATCGAAATCACGAGACGAAAAGTGCGGGACGAGTACATGAGTTCGGCCCGCGACAGTTTCGTCTCCCGTTGGGCGCGACCGCCCTCCATGAATACAGCCGAATGGCTGGATATGTTCTCGAAAAGCCCCCGGCTTGCGGTCGTTGACCGCATCGCAAGCGACATCGCCAATGTTGGAGGCAAGCTGCTGCGTGTGAACCCGGACGGCTCAGAGACTGAAATCACAAAGCATCGGTTCCTCGACTTCATGGAGCAGCCCAACCCGCTTTACGAGATGACGAGTTCCGCTGTCTGGCGGCTTCACGAAATCTACCTGATGCTCGTCGGCGAGAGCTTTTTCCTCATCGAGCGGGACGAACTCAACCGCCCCATCGAGCTGTGGAACGTTCCTCCGCACTGGGTCAAGATGACGCCGTATCTGGGTAATCCCAGCTATATGATTACGTCTCCCGGCGGCCTGACCATGACCGTTCCGGTGGATGATATGTTCGTGATGAAGCAGCTAAATCCGCTCGACCCGTTCATGCGGGGCCTCGGTATCGCTGAAAGCATCGCGGACGAGGTGGAAATTGACGAGTACGCCGCTCAGTTCCAAAAGCGGTTTTTCTACAATGACGCCACGCCGCCGGTAGTGTTTCTTATGCCGGACGCTACGCCTGACCAAAGGGACGCATTTCTGGCCCGCTGGAATCAGAAGCATAAAGGCGTTGAGAACAGCCACCGCGCAGCAGCTTTGTCAGGGAATGTAGACGTCAAGGAATTGGGGAGCAGCGACGGTAAAAACCTCGGCTTTATCGAGAGCCGCACCGCCATGCGTGACGCCGTGCTGGAACATTTCGGGGTGCCGAGAGAAATCATGGGCATCACCGAAAACAGCAACCGTTCCACAGCCGACGCTGCGCAATACATCTACGCTAAAAACGTGCTCATGCCGCGCATCCGGGCGCGTGAGGAGGCCATCAACAAGCAGCTCCTCCCGCTGTTCGGGGACGGGCTGGTGTGGCGCTATGACCCTGTTGTTCCTTACGACCAAGACTTCAATAAAGCGAAAGCCCTTGAAGCCTACAATGCGGGGTTGCTCACCAAGAATGAGGCCCGTGGGTTACTCGACCTTCCTGATACCGAGGGCGGCAACGTGTTCAAGGTCTCCATCAACGACCTGTTTCTGAGCGAAACAGATGACCCCGCGGAGGTCTCGCAAACGCTGTTGCAGGAAGACATGGCCGCTATGGACATTCCTGAGCATGGAGAGAAAAAAGACCGCCGCATGAACCCCACCGCCCTTCTCAGACGTGAGGCAGCGGCTGTCCGAGAGAATTCCAGACTGTTCGAGACGGCTATTGCCAAGCATTTTGCAGGGCAAGAGGCTGCCGTCTCTGCCGCGCTTGGATTGACCGAAAAGGCAGATGTTCCCGATGCGCTATCGTCCTTGGCGGATTATCTGCTTCCCGATGGCACTTTCGACCCTGCGCTTTGGGAGATGCTGCCGGAGATCGAGCAGCAGCGGCTTGCCGATGCCATCGCGTCAGGGCTGCTTGACTGGAACGCTGAGGCTGAAAAGTTGGCGAATCTGTTTAACCCGCTATGGAAGCGGACTTATGATGAAGGCGCTGACATCAGTGAGAGCATCTACGGTCTGTCTGTTGAGGAGAGACCGGAATTCGTGTCCTCAGCCAAAGTGAATGGCGCTCGGCGCATTGTCGGCATTGAGCAAACTACCCAGCGTAAAATCTCGGATATTGTGGTTCGCTGTGTGTCAGATGGCGTCAGCCAGCACACGCTTAGGAAAGCCATTCAAGACGAGATGAAAGACGCATCCGCTGCGCGTGTGAAAATCATCGCACGGCAAGAAACCATGACCGCGCTTGCTACTGGCCAATTCGACATGATGAAGTCGGCGGGCGCTAAAACAAAGACGTGGCACCACAGACCGCAGAAGAATCCCCGTGATGGATCTCGCGGCCCAAACCACGTCATACTGGACGGCGAGACGGTAGCGATTGACGCCAAATTTTCCAACGGTCTCCGATTCCCGAGAGACCCGCAGGACCCTCGCCCCGAGGAGCTTATCAACTGCCGGTGTTATCTGACATACGGCGGTTTTTAAGATGCCCTAATCTCTGAGGAAAGGAGGAAACCCGTATGGCAATTAAGGGAAAACGAGCTGCCGGTGTAACGCCGGAGCCGAAAGCCTCTACACGCGAGTACAAAGCGTTCAAGTTTGAACTGGAAAGCTCTGATGAGAGTGGCGAGTTCTCTGGGTATGCCGCGGTCTTTGGCAACAGGGACAGCGGTGATGACATCATCGAGAAAGGCGCGTTCTCCAAGACCATCAGAGAGGATTTTGACCGCATCAAAATCCTCGCGCTGCACAACGATTGCTGGCTTCCTGTTGGCAAGCCGCTTGAACTGCGCGAGGACGGAAAAGGTCTTTTCATCCGGGGCAAAATCAGCGACACATCAATGGGCCGCGATATTCGGACGCTTTTGAGAGATGGCGTTCTGACTGAACTGTCCATCGGCTACGATGCGGTTGCTTTCGACTTCGACAGCGATACCGGTGTCCGGCATTTGAAAGAAATTCGGCTGTGGGAGGTCTCCATCGTTACTTGGGCTATGAATGACCAAGCAAGGGTTGAGGAGGTCAAATCTCTCGCTGAGGATCTTCGTTCCGAAATCAAGGCCGGAAGAATCACCCGAGCGAGGCTCGATGCACTGAAGCCCTTCATTGCAGTTGTCCGCGAGCTGGCCGAAATTCTCGGCCCGTTCTTGGAACCCGCTGCACCGGAGGACGCCACTGTACAGAACAACATCCAGAAAGCGGGCAAAGGTCCCGTGCAAACCAAAACATCGGGGATCGTGTTTGAAATCGTCCCCACGCAAAACAGGAGGTAATTCAAATGAAACTTACTCAGGAACAGCTCGCCGAACTGATTGCGAAGGTGTTCGCAAACCTCGACGAGAAGCGCAAGGCCGTCAGCGAGGGCGGCGAAAGCTCCCCCATCGGCTTTGGCACTGACGAGATTCTGTCCGAGATTTCCGCTATCCTCGAAGGCATGGAGAGTTCCGAGCCTCCCATTGGTGAGCCTGTGAACGAGCCTGCCGGCGAGGGTGAGGGCGATCTGAAGGGCGAAGGCGAGGGTGGTAGCCCCGTTTCCCCTGAGTTCATCGCCAAGGTTATCGCCGCTCTGAACGGCGTTAAGACCGCCGAGGGTGCTGGTGAGAACAATGCTCCCGCCGCCGCTCCTGCTGCTGAGCAGAAGGCAGCCCCTGCCCGCGCCAGTGAGCAGAAGGCTGCGCCCGCCGCCCAGCGCAAGTACGCCAATCTGTTCCTCTCTACGGGTGCTTCCCGCGACGGTGGTCAGGCGAGCGGCTTTAAGGCTCGTATGGCCTCCATGTCTGGCCCTGAGCGCCGCAAGGCTGCTTACGGTATGTTTGGCCGCGCCGTGAAGTGCATCCACGCCTCTGGCGGCGATGTCGAGCGGGCTGCTTTTACCGCCGAGCGTAAGTTTGGCGATGCCGAGATGGCTCGTGAGTTCAAGGCCCTGTCTGCCACTTCTCCCGCCGAAGGCGGCTATCTGGTCCCCGAGGTGTACGCCAACGAGATTATCGAGCTGCTGTACCCCGCGACTGTTATCTACAGCCTCGGCGCTCGTCGGCTCGGCATGGCGAATGGCAACCTGAACATTCCCAAAATCAAGACTGGCTCCCGCGCTCTGTTCACTGGTGAGAACCGCTCCATTCCCAAGACCGCTCCTCGGTTTGGCAACCTGAAGCTGTCCGCGAAGAAGCTGACCGCCCTCATCCCCATGAGCAACGACCTGCTGCGCTCCACCAACTTTGACAACGACGTCATCGTCGGTCAGGACGTGACTAAGCAGATGGCTCTGGGCGTTGACTGGGGCGCTCTGAACGGCACCGGCGGTGAGTTCCAGCCTTTGGGCATCACCAAGAACAAGGGTGTGCTGAACATCGACGTGACCGGGCTGGATGCTGAGTATGCCAGCTCTGCCGGTGTTCTGACCGCCGCTTTCCCCAACTACCTCGTTGCTTCTGTCCTGAAGAACAACGTCTACGCTGACGGTCTGGGCTTCGTGTTCAACACCAGTGTGGAGCAGTTCTTCAAGTCCCTGCGCGATAACGTGGGCAGCTTCATCTTCGCCAAGGAGATGAACGACAACGGCACTCTGGTTGGCTATCCTTACCGCACCACCAACCTGCTGGAAACCACCGGCGGCAAGTCCTCCATTATCTTCGGCAACTGGAACGACCTCGTAATCGGCGAGCAGGGCGCTCTCGAAATTGAGACCAGTCGCGAGGGTTCTTGGACTGACGATGCCGGCAACCTGATTTCCGCGTTCGAGAACGACCAGACCCTGATTCGTGCCATCAACAATGTGGACACCGGCCTCCGTCACGACGAGAGCTTCGCTGTGGCTACCAAGGTCGCCGTCCCTGTCTAATCAACGGGAGGTAGCCCAAGATGAAAAGAGAACTGATTCAGAACGTCAAGGTTCTGCCCTACACCTCTGGTAACGCCATTGACCGGACTGGTTTCTTGTCTGGCGTCATCGGAGCGGTCATCGGCACTGCCGGTGCTCTGACCCTGACCGTCACCCACAGCGATGACAACAGCTCCTATGAGGCTGTCACCGACAAGCTGGTGTTTCCTGAGAAGCAGACCGAAGGCGGAACCTTCACTACCGAGGAGCTGGAAGTGGGCGACGTCGTGAATATCGACATCGACCTGCTCGGTCTGAAGAACTTCGTGAAAATCACCGCGTCCGGCGCTGCTGCTACCAGCACCACGCTGGCCGTTGTGCTGGGCGATAAGCACGTCCAGCCCGTGTAAGGAGGGCCGCGCTATGCCGAGGATTTACAAGCCCGTGGGTCCGACCAGTAATAAGGCCACCGGTCCCAGCGAAACTAAGAACCCGGCTGCGCCGGAGGTCAAGAAGCCGGAAGTGAAGAAGACGGAAACGGGCGGCGAAAAGTAATCGCCGCCCAACCGCATAGGAGGTCCTTATGCTTGCAGATAACGCGCTAACAACCCTTGACCGGATGAAGCTGATGCTGGGCCTGTCGGACATCGAGGACGAGAGAACGGACGAGATAGTCACGCTGCTGATTAACAGAGCTTCATCGTGGATTGAGCGGCAAATCGGCAGGCATTTGGGTAAGCGTTCGTACCGTCAGTTTTACGATGCGGACGGCCAGCAGGAACTCGTCACGCTGGAATACCCTATCGTCAGCGTTGAGTACGTCAAGGAAGACGGCAAGGAAGTTGACCCGAAAAGCTATGACTATGCTCAAACGGCTGAGATTGGGGTTATCTATCGTGACGAGGGCTGGTTAAAAGCGGGGTATCGCAGGGGTCTTGCATACGACATCGTTGCGACCAAGAGGGTTATCGAAGTGAGCTACACGGCTGGGTATGTCCTGCCGAAAGACGCTACGGACGATGACCCTCAAACCCTGCCCGCTGACCTTGAAGGGCTGCTGTGGGATATGGTCTCGCAAGCCTACACCAGCTTGCAGAACGGCTCGCAGGGTCTGTCTTCGTTCTCCATTTCCGACGTCACATGGAATTTCGACAAGTCTACGCCTGAATCGTGGCAACAGCTTATCAACCTGTATAGGAGGTATTGATGTGTCAAGCGTCAATGAGATCCTCGTAGAGTTTGAACGGCTGAAATCGGCTTGCCGAAGTATGGACGGTAAGAAAATCGTCGTCGGAATCGTCGGCGACGGTGTTGATTCAGAAGTTTTGAAAATCGCCGCCGCGCATGAATACGGAACCGATAAGCTGCCTGAGCGCTCGTTCATTCGAGCCAGCTTCGACGCGGACCAAGACAAGTTGGGAAGTATCGTGTCAGGGCAGGTCAACAAAGTGTTGTCGGGTCAGATTTCAGCGGACGCAGCCGCAAACGCCATTGGCGCTCAGGCAGCGCAGTTGGTGCAGAACTTCATCGACGAGAACCGAGTAAAGCCACCGTCAGACTTCTCCAAGAAAACCCAGCATACAACGCTGTATGAAACCGGCACCCATATCCGGGACCGTATCGCGTTCAAAGTGGAGGAGGAATAAGTCGTGTTCTACAACACACCGAGGCTCCCCCGAGCGCTGCTGCACATCCTCACGGTTACGAGCCGTACTTTCGTGCGAGGCCCGGGCGGGCAATCTATGCCGGTTGAGGAACCGGTTAAGTCCTTCTGGGGTGTGGTACTTCCTTTGTCTAATCTTGATTGGAAGCTGCTGCCGGAAGGCTCGTACACGCATAACACCCAGAAGCTCTACACGGATGAAGCCATCGAAATCGAAACCGGCCAAATCATCCGTGACACCTACGACGGACAACAGTACACCGTCACGCAAAAGCTATCCCATAACTCCATCCACCCGATGCACCGCTATCTTGTGGAGGGGGTGAAGAAGTGACTTTTGAGCAAATGCGTAACGCCGTCGTTGCTGAATTGGAGGCCCATATCGGGTGTCCAGTAAAGCTGTCGGAACAGATTTCCGATATACCGGACTTTCCCTACTGTTACTACAGTGTGCTGGCCCCGCGCATCAATGAACACTCTTTTGGACTGCACGAGGTCATTCCGACCGGGGAGGATTTCAGATTTAGACGTTCGGAGCCGGTAACGGCTACTATGTCCTTTACCTTTTGCGGCATGAACCGAAATGCGGAGGACGGCTATGTTTTCGGCGAGGACGAAGCGTTGGTGCTGTGCGAAAAGGCTCACGGCTTTTTCCTGCTCAGCGGTCACAATCTCCGAACCGAACACGGCGATATTGTGGTCAACACAGTAGGCTCAGTAACAAATCGAACCGGGTTCTTTGTGGAAGATTCCATTCGCCGCTACGGTTTCGATGTCCGCTTTTCTTACGTGCGAACAGATGAAAAGCCGACAACCACCGTGCTGCATCCGGGAAACCCGGCGGGAAACGCACACTCATAAGAAGGAGGAACGCCAAATGGCAAAAGATGTAATTGTCGTGGTGCAGCGTGACGCACTGCCCACCGAGAAAGAAAGCCTCGACATCCTTCTCGTGTCTACCACCGGGGCTTACCCGGTTGATACGTACCGGGATGTGGCAAGCGTCGAGGCTGTCTATGGGCCTGATGGTCCGTGTCCTAACGCCAAGGTCGTTCGCAAGGCGACCACCCTGCTTAATCAGGGCAAGACCACCCTTGCGGAATCCCTCGTGGATAAGTTCAAAATCGTGAGTTTTGAGCCGCCCAGCGCGACCCCTGCGTCCCCCGCGACCTTCGCAATCACGTTTGCTGGCGAGCTTTCCATTGCCGCCAGCAAAAACCTGTGGGTCCGAATCGGCGGGGATGATAAGGCCGTGGTCGAAATTACCACGGACGTGGAAATCACCACTGCCGCGCAGCTCGCTGCCTTGTTTGCTGACACCAGCTTTACCAAGGGAGGTAAAACCTACACTGCCGCTGTCGTGGACGCTACGGTGCTCTACACCGCCACAGAGGGCGGCGAGGCCGATACCATCCCCGAGATGGTGGACATCTTTGAGGACGAGCTTCTGAGCCTCCCCGTGGCAGCAGAGGCCACCGCTGAGTTTGTGAACGGAACCGATGCCGTGAGCGCCGCCGACAACCTCATCAACACTATCAAGCAGTTTCAGGCTGACGTGGATAACGACTGGTATTACCTGCTTACCGACAAGGACGACGACGAATATGTTATGGCCCTTGCCAAGTTTGCAGAGGCCAGCGAACCCACCGAGGCTGAATTGGGCGCTGGTGTGGAGGACCATCGGAAATTCTACATGGGTCAGACCTGCAACAAGGATTTCGCCTGTGTAACGGCCCGCGCTGCTGTCATCTACACCGACGAGCAGTATTTGAGTGAGGAGCCTGACGCCTCCTACACTGGCAACGTCGGCCCGTTCTACCCGCAGTCCGTGACGTGGAAGTTCAAACGCCCGCAGGATGGCAACGCCGACACCAGCGAGGGCGAGAAACTCATCTCCCTGCCCAAGCTGACCGAGAGCGAACGGAGCATCCTGCTTGATAACCACGTCAACTTCTTGACGGAGGAGTACAAGCGGCAGTACGTGAAGGATGGCACCTGCCTCGATGGCGAGTTCATTGACATCGTGCTCGGCGGTGACTGGATCGCCAAGCGGATGCGCGACCTGCTCTACGATATGCTGCTTGAAAACGCCAACATCAACTATGGCGATGACGGGTTTGGCTTTATCGCTACTGCGGTCCTTCAGGCTCTTGCCGAGGCGGTTGACCTGAATATCATCGCGGTAGACCAGGAGAGCAAGGCCGGCGTTTATACCGTGAATGTTCCGAAGTACGCTGACAGCACTGAGGAGCAGCGCCGCAACCGTGTGATGCCTGACATCACGTGGGAGGCTCTGCTGTCTGGTGCAATCCATCAGGTTAAGACCAAGGGCGTTCTCCGCGTCTCGCTGTAAGAAGGGAGGGATAATCCATGTTGGTAACTTACGACCCCATGAAAGTGAACATTACGTTCAACAACCGGCAGCTTCGGATGTTCGGTGAGAGTATGTTCACCCTCGCTCGTGACGAGGATAATGTCACGTTGAAGAAGGGTGTGAAGGGTGACAGCACCTACATCCTGAACGCGAACAAGGCTGCCAAGCTGACCATCACGCTTCAGCAGGATTCCCCGGATGTCTCTTTCATCGAGCAGTGTGCGGAGCGCAACGTGATGGCGAACCTCGCTGTCACGGACGCGAACGATAACGGCACCGTGATTTTCGCCCAGAACGTCATGGTTTCCAAGCTGCCCGACCGGGCGAGAGCCAAGGAATCCGCGGACGTCACCGTCATCTTCATCATCCCGGATTTGAAGCTGAATAACTGAAACATTGGCTGAAACATTGGGTGAAACATCTTCCTGTAAGTCAAACATTAGACACGAAAGTCGAAGTTTAGGCGGGAAATTCAACCCAATGTTTCAGCCGTAAATGTTTCAAAGTTTCGGCCAATGTTTCATCAATGTTTCAGCGTAAACCCGCATGAATACTGGCTTTTACCCGTTATGAAACATTGAAACATCTATTTCTAATATTAAGCAGAAATAGAGCAATTAGAGGGGTTAGGGCATTACCCGTATATCCCTAATACGCCTAAATCGTCTAATTCGCGTAAGTTATACGCGCGCGAATGTTTCAAAGGAGGATAAGACCTATGGCCCGTACAAAAACCGTAACCGTGGGAGGCACTGACTACCAGCTTCAGAGCGTTACTTTTGCTTGGTATTCTAACCTGACCGACCTGTACATCAATCCTGCCAACGGCAGAAAGAACACCGCGAAGTATGTGGACGCTCTCATCAAGGGCTGCGTCACCGCACCGACTGAGGTAGCCAAGGGCGGCCTGAAATACTTCGACGAGCAGGATGACATTGCTACCCCGAGCGAGCTGGTGCGTGAGATCGAAACCTTTCTTGCGGAGCGAAATAAATCCTAAGACCGCAGAACGCCGTGCGCGTAACAATGAGCGTCTATGGAGGATGGTCTTCTGCATGAGCGGCGTCAGCTACTCAGAGCTGAAGGCTATGGACCTGTACGACTTCGCAGAGGCCGAACAGGCCCGCATCCTGTGGCAGACCGAGTGGAATAAAAAAGACTGACCGAAGGGAGGGATGAACCGTGGATGAGGCCCGCAGACTGACGTATAGCATTAACGTCGAAGCGAATACCTCCCGAGCTGAGGCGAACATTCGCAATATCACGAGCAGCATTGGCGGCCTCGGGAGCAGTCGGATAAATATTGACGCCGACACTTCTCGGGCAGAAGCCAATATCCGAAATGTGACAAGCAGCCTTGGTGGTGTTCATACGCAGGCCCGGTCCGTCGGTTCAGCCTTCCGCAGCTCGTTCCTCGATGGAATCGACAGCGGAGACAGTTTTTCATCGTCCATCCGGTCTGGCGTAGGGGGCGCGTTTACTTACGTCACCGGCAGAGCAAGGGAGTTTGCAGATAGTGTAACTTCCGACATTTCAAGCATCGGGTCGAAATTCGCCCACCCGATTAACACCATCCGTAACGGCTTCGGAAACGCCGTTCAGGGGGCAAAAGACCGCCTCATTGATATGGCACGGAGCGCTCAACAGGCATCCACCCAAACAACCTCGCTTGGAAATGCCGCCGGCGGCGCTCGTGGAAATGTGGACGGCTTGGGAGACGCAGCGGATGAATCCAGCGAGAAGTTCGGACGCCTTGGAGGTGTCCTTAAAGGCGTAGGTGCCTCCGTTGCAGCAGTGAGCGCCGCTGCTGTGGCGGGGGCTGTTGCCATCGGTAAACAGGTCGTGTCGGCTTATGCCGAGTACGAGCAGCTTATTGGTGGCGTTGATACGCTGTTTGGCAGCGCGTCTGGAAAGGTTCAGGAGTATGCCTCAAACGCCTTCCAGACGGCAGGTATGTCTGCGAACAACTACATGAACCTCGCCACGAGCTTTTCCGCGAGCATGATTAGTTCTCTTGGCGGGGACACCGCAGCGGCGGCGGAGCAGGTTGACTTGGCGATTACGGATATGTCCGACAACGCCAATAAGATGGGCACCGATATGGAACTCATCCAAAACGCCTATCGCGGGTTTTCTATGCAGAACTTCACGATGCTGGACAACCTGAAGCTCGGCTACAGCGGTACGCAGGAAGAAATGCAGCGTCTTCTGGATGACGCCGGCAAGCTCGCTGGCACCACGTTCGACATCAACTCTTTCGCCGATATTACCGAGGCCATCCACGTCATTCAGACGGAGATGGGCATTACCGGCACTACAGCGAAGGAGGCTGCTGAGACAATCAGCGGCTCGTGGGCCAGCACCAAAGCGGCAATGCAAAACCTGTTTGCCGGCCTCGGTAATGAAAATGCTGACATCGGCAAGCTGGTGAACGACGTCACGGCCAACTTCGGAAATGTCGTGAAGAATGTCACGCCGGTCGTAGAAAACCTTGCCGCAGCTCTCCCGGAGGCGCTGGGGCAGGCAGTCCCCGCAATCAGCGGGTTGCTTCCGCCCATTGTGGAGGCGGCTGCCGGCATCTTCGACGAGGTGCTCAGCTCTCTGATCGGGCTGCTGCCTGAGCTGGCTCCGGTTGCGGTTGATGCGGTGTTGATGATTGCGCAGACCCTTGTAGAGAATGTGCCGGTCATCGCAGATGCCGCCATTCAGTTGGTGGACAGCCTGATTACATCGGTCGGGCAAATGCTGCCGACGCTCATACCGGAGTTCGTAAACGCTATCGTGTCCGTGGCAACATCTCTGATTGAGAATGTCCCGATGCTCATAGAGGCGGGTATGCAGCTCCTGAGCGGGCTGGCAGAGGGTATTATGACCGCCCTGCCGCAGCTCATCGAGCAGCTGCCCCTCATCATCGACGGCATCATCGCAGCTCTGACAGAGAGCCTACCGCTCATCTTGGAACAGGGCGCGACCATCATTATGAACCTCGTGCAAGGCATCGTAGACACGGTGCCGCTGCTGCTTGAACAGTTGCCGGTCATCATCGAATCGCTCATCACGTTCTTCACGGAGAATATGCCAATCATCTTGGAGCAGGGCATCCAGATCCTGACGAACTTGGCGATGGGCATTGTTCAGGCTATTCCGGCTCTGCTGGAACAGCTACCGGCCATCATCACGTCGATTGCTGACACGTTGGTGGCGAATATGCCGATGATTCTTGAAACCGGCGTCCAGCTTCTGCTTCAGCTCGCAAGTGGTATCATTCAAGCAATCCCGCAGCTCGTGGCGCAGTTGCCGCAAATCATCTCGGCAATCGTGAGCGGCATCGGGGCGCTGATGAGCGGTATCGTCAACGTGGGCAAGAGCATCGTGCAAGGTATCTGGCAAGGTATCTCGTCCATGATTGGCTGGATAACGGATAAGGTCAAAGGCTTCTTCAGCGGCATCGTTAATGGCGTGAAGGGCTTGCTGGGCATCCACAGTCCGTCCACCGTATTCTCCGACCAAGTAGGTAAGAACATGGCCCTCGGTGTTGGCGAGGGCTTTGAGAAGACGATGGGCGGCGTCAAGAAGGGCATCGAGGGTGCTATGCCCACCGAGTTCAACTTGCCGTCTGTCAACGCGCCGAAGGTGGATGACGTCACTTATGGCGTCAACCCCGTGGTCAACGGCTTCGACCCGGCGGCTGTCAATGGACAGGTCGCACAGGTCATCATGGTCAGCCCTGAGCTGCTGCGGCTGCTGGCTGACGGCGTGGGCGTCACCCAAGTCACCGGCCCCGAGCAGCCCGCCCCTGCGGGCGACGAGGGCGGCTCTGGTGATAGGCCGCAGCCGGTTGACATCGACACTGGCGACCCGGACTTCCCCACGGACGGCGGCTCTCCCGCGCCGGCCTTTGCGCCGGCCATCACGGTCAACGTGTACGGCGAAGTCTCCGAGGAAACCGTGGACAATATGCGCGATTCTCTGCGCGATACCGTCCGTGAGCTGTACGACGAGTTCCGCGAGGAGGAGTTGCAGCAGATGTCCCTGAAGAACCAGTATTCCTTCTAAGGAGGTGTCGAAATGGCTTATACGCTCACCGGGCGAAAGGGCGGAACGGTCCGTTTCGTGCCTTTTGAAAACGGCGTGGTCGAGAAAGAGAGCGAGAGCTACAGCAGCTCCGTGACCTCCAACCCGGTGGAGGATGGGGCTGACATCAACGACCACGTGAACAACGCTGCGGGCCAACTTACGATTTCAGGCACCATCGTGGGCGGTGACAGCGCCATCAACGCACTGAAGGCCATGCGGGAATCCCGTGACATCATCACGTACACCGGCGTGACCCGCATGGCGAACCTCGTGTTCACCAGCCTGAAGTTTGACCGCAGCTACAAGAACCGAAACGGCGCGTCCTTCTCGGCCACGCTGAAACAGGTAAAGCTGGTATCGTCTGAGTTTGTGCCGATGGATTCCGAAGTCCTGATGTCCAGTCAGGACGCCGGCAAGACGGACAACCAGCAGTTGGCGAAAACCGCCAGCATGGGAATGACCACCGCCTCCCTGCAATCGGTCAGCTCTGCAAGCGCGGAGCGTTACAGGGAGGCATACGACACGCCGAGCAGCTCTGCCCCGCTGACGCGGAGCACGGGCGGCTACGACGGTCTGGCAGCAGGATAAGGAGATGATGGAGTATGGCGCTGCAACTGATTGACCTGAACGAAGACGTTGAGTACATCGACATCGACGTGTCGAAGGTGCCGTACTCTTTTTCTATCAAGCTGACGGATAAGACGTACACGTTCACCGTCAAGTACAACGAGGTCGGGAAGTTCTTCACCGTTGACCTTCTCGACCTCAACGGTGACGTGCTTGTGTTCGGAGAAATCATCCGGTATGGCAGGGCGCTGTTCAACGTCGTGGAAGACGAGCGGTTCCCGCTGCCGGTCATCATACCCGTCTGCATTACCGGCGAGGAGATTTCCGAGGTGACGCCTGAGAACTTCGGCAAGGAAGTAAAGCTCTACCTCTACGAAAGGCGGGTGGAGTGAGATGGCGTTCTGGATTCGGGAGGCCACGCTGGTCATCGGGAACAAGAAGTACACCCTCGGCGAGCTGGACTTCAAGTTCAGCATCCCGTTTGATGACAGCGATGAGCCGCCGGTGGCGACGGTGACGGTGACGAACCTCTCCGCGAACACACGCGCCAACATCAAGAAGAATGACCCGGTTATCCTGAACGCCGGGTACGAGGGCGATGTTGGCTGCATTTTGATTGGAAAAGTGGTCGGCTTGAAGCACAAGCAGTCCAACACGGACTGGACCTCCACGCTGACCGTCCAGCCCTGCGCCGACGAGATTCTCGGCAAGCTCATCAACAAGACCTACGTGCAGAACTCCAAGGCGTCAGCCATCGTGAAAGACCTGCTGAACATCTTCGGCGTCGAGGTCTCGAAATGCGAGCTGACCACCGATGTGAGCTATCCGCGTGGCCGGGTCTGCCGGGGCAATCTGAAGCAGGTGCTGACGGAGATCGTGGTGAACGAGTGCAAGAGCCGCTTTATCATACGGACTACCGGGCAAATCTACATCACCAAGGCCGATGACGGTATCGACAACGGCCTGACGCTCACACCGGCCAACGGACTGCTTCGGGCCGATGAGGAGAAGGTGCAGATTCCGGTGGAGACCGACCTGAACTCTCAGACCACAGGCGAGGATCGGGACGAGGACACCATCTCCCGCTCCTGTCTGCTCAACTATCGTGTGGCTACCGCAGAGGTCATCAAAATTCAGTCGGCTGACCTGAATGGCCGCTTCATTGTCGTGGAAGGCAAGCACAGCGGCGGCAGGACAAGCGACTGGGAGACCTCGATGGAGCTGAGGCCGTATTAGGAGGTGAGCCGATGCCGAACGTAAAGCCATACAACTACCAGCAGATTCACGACCGGCGGCTGGCAGAATCCATCTGTGTGGCGGCGGTCGTGTCAGTGACGGCGTTCGACCCAGCCAAAATGACGGTTGACGTCCAGCCCCTGTCCAAGCACTTGCAGAACGGCAAATATGAGAGCCAGCCGCCCATCCTGAGCATCCCCGTCGCTTGCACCCGCAGCGGCGGTTTCATCATTCGCCCGTGGATTAAGGCGGGCGACGTGGGCGTGGTGCTCTACCTCGACCACGACATGGACAGCACCGTGAGCGGGGCGAAAGAGGCCCAGCCGCTCACCGAACGTAACCATGCCACCACGGATGCCGTATTCGTCGGCGGCATCGTGGCGGGTAGCTATACGGTTCAGGGCCTCCCCAGCGAAGCCCTTGTCCTCGCAGCGGATGATGGCAGCGTCTATGTTGCGGTCACAAAGGGCGGGGTGCAAATCAAGGGTGACGTCCACGTGGAAGGCCAAATCACGGCCTCGAAGGACATCGTGGCCGAGGAGCGTGTCAGCGGGGCGCACCACACCCATCCCGGCGATTCCGGCGGCATGACCGGGCAGCCTGTATAGGAGGTGGTGGCGCATGGAAAACATGACCCTGCTAATTGACCCAGACACCCGCGACTTGGTGCTGGACGATGAGGGGCATTTCACGAAGATTTTTGACCGCGACACTACGGTCCAGAATGTCCGACACGCCCTGCTGACGTGGAAGGCCGAGTTTTTCACCGATGCTGCCCACGGCACCGATTATGAACGGATTCTTGGCGTCAACCAGAACGACGTGGACGAGGAAGAAATCAAGGAAATCATGCGGGAGGCTATCTTTCAGGAGCCGGACGTTTCCCGCATTGATTCGATGACCGTCTCCTATGACGGCAGGAGCGTCTCGGTGGCCTTCACCGCGACGCTCGTCAATAAAGAGACCATCACATTGGAGGTGACAGCATAATGGCGAAAACCACAGACTGGGGCCTGACTGACGCCGGTTTCAGACGCCCCACCTACGCAGAGTTGCTGGACGCGCTCGAATACAAAGCGCGTGAGCTGTTCGGCTCCAAAGCCAACCTGACCGTGCGCTCTCCGCTGGGTATTTTCCTGCGGATTTACGCTTGGATGCTCAACCTCCTGTTCTCCACCCTCGAAGACGTCTACAACAGCCGGTTCGTGGACACGGCGGTAGGCCACAGCCTGTACAACCTCGGACGGGCAATCGGCCTACGGCTGCTCGGGGCGCAGAAAGCCGTGGGCTACCTCACCTTTACCGGTGAGATAGGCACGGAGGTCCCGGAAGGCTACCTCGCAGAGACGGTTGCGGGGCAACAGTACATCACGCTGCAATCCGGCGTCATCCTCGACGGCAGCATCACGCTCCCAGCCTCCGCTGTGGTGGCCGGCCCAGATGGGAACACGGACGCCGGTACGATTACCATTATCACCAATCCGAAGACAGGCATCACGTCGGTGTCCAACGCCGCGTCGTTCGAGGGTGGGCGTAACACTGAGACGGACGATGAGTTTCGCGCCCGGTATTACGTTTCCACGGATTTTGCCGGTGGCGTCAACCTTGACGCCATTATCGCCGCGATCTATGAAAACGTCGAGGCCGTCATCGCTGTGACCGGCGAGGAGAACGACACCGACGAGACTAACGCCAGCGGCCTGCCGCCCCACTCCATCGAGCTGGTGGTGTACGGCGGGTTGGACGAGGAGATCGCTAAGTCCATTCACCGCAGAAAGGGCGCGGGCATTCAGACCTACGGCAATGTGACCGTGCCGGTGGTAGACGCCGCCGGGAACATCAAGAATATCTGTTTCAGCCGTCCCGCGCCGGTGAACGTTTGGGTGAAGGTGTTCAACCTCCAAACCGACAACACCTTTCCGCTGGACGGCATCGAGCAAATCAAGCAGCGGCTCGCGGAGTATATCGGCTCCGACACGCGCGGCGGCTTGAATATCGGCCAGAACGTCATCTGCGTGGCCCTCCCGACGGAGGTTTTCAAGGTCCAAGGCGTCGTAGACTTCGACCTGCAAATCAGCTCTGACGGGGAGACCTACAGCTGGAAGAATATCACCATCGCGGCCCGCGAGAAGGCGGTCACGAATGAGGATATGGTGGTGGTCGAATGAGCAATAAGTTCCTCTCCAAAATGCTGTACGCGCTGACCAGCGCCTACAGCCGAAAAGACTACGACAACGTGCAGTTGGGCCTCCCGCTGGAAACCAACATTGGCAAGCTGTTCTCCATCCTTGCATGGGGCCTCGAAACTGTCGAGGAGCAGGCCGAGCTGGTACGACTGTGGGATGACCTTGACTATGCCTGTGGCTCTGTGCTTGACCGCTATGGCGCGAACTTCGGCGTTAAGCGGGTCAGTTCTGACGATAGATTCTACCGGCTCGCCATCAAGGTGAAAATCATGGCGCAGCTCTCGGGCGGCGACACGGACACGGTGATTCGGGCAGCAGCTATGCTGCTTGATGTGGAGCAGAGCGATGTGCTGCTGGAAGATGTGTTTCCGGCCAAGATCGCCTTGTATGTAGACACCAGCCTGCTGTCTCCCGACCGGGAGGAGCTGATTGAGCCTATCGCCTACGCTATCAAGCGGATTTTGGTGGCGGGCGTCGGTATGCGGCTCTACCTCCGTACCTACCGCACCTACCGCTACGACCTGACCTTGCTGCGCTGCGGGTTCGTGGACACGGACGTGTCTGCCGTGCCGGTGGGCCAAGACAGAGAAAGCACAGATGTGCTGGGCGTCAACTTTGGCGGGTATTTGGGGGCAAAGTTCGCGCCTCCTCCGTTCAGTGCTGATAGGACCGCCCAGATGCCCGTCCAGCTCTCGCGTGGAGCCGTTCAGACGCCTACCCTGACATCTACCCCGCCCGACGTGAAAAGGGCGCACAGAGGCCGTCAGGACGGTGCAGGAGGGGTTGTCTATCACACGCACATCAAATCCAAGAGAATTGACTAAGAAGGAGGAGCGATTATGTCCAAGTTTGAAGACGGGAGCTACGGTTCCCTCACCGGCGTAAGTCTGATTGGCAAAGTCCTCGCGGGTAGATGCTCGATGAAGTACACGAGGGCGGCGGCGGGCAGCGGCCAGATTCCCGAAGGCATGACGCCGAAGACCATGACCGGGCCTGCCGGGTATGTCATGGACGCGATGATTGCCGCCGTGACAAACCCCGTGGACGGCGAGTGCCAAGTCACGGTCCAAATCAAGAGCGACAATGTGGAGACGGGCTTTTACCTGACGAACATCGTGCTCTTTGCTGAGGACCCGGACGAGGGCGAAGTCCCGTTCACCTACCTGTCCCTTGAAAATGAGCCGGAGTGGATTCGCCCTGCAAGCTCCATCGTGGGCAAGCTCGCCACGTTCGACCTCATCGCGGCGGTGGGCGACGTTGACGCCGTGACCGCCATCATCGACCCGGAGGCAATCGCCACTGTCGCCCACGTGCAGCAGATGATTGCCGACCACAACTCCGACCCCAACGCCCACGGCGGCAGTCTGGGCGGCGGTGGCGATGTGGCCGAGGTCGAAATCACGATTCCCGCCGCTGGCTGGGCCAGCAGCGCGGATTTGGAAGATGCAGAAGACATTGTGGAAGGAGAGCTTTATCTGGACCTCCCCGTTGAGGAGGCTGTTGAGGGCTTGATTCCGCAGGTCATGTTGCATAAAGCCGCCCAGAATATAGCAAAGGCAGCCGGCATGAGCACATCTTCCCGTGTGCTTGACGGCGCTGTGCGGTTCTGGGTGCAGCAAGCGCCGACGGAGGACATGGCGGCTACCCTCGTGTTGCTGTCTGCCGACGGCGGCATCAGTGGAGGGGGTGGCACCTATGTATTGCCAGTAGCAACTAAGGACCGCTTGGGCGGCGTAAAACTCGGCGACGGATTCTCCACCACGCCCGATGGCACACTCTCGTATGAAGGCTCCGGCCTTCCCGACGAGGCCATCGTGACAACCGGCGACACGGAGCAGATGCTTGACGAGGTGTTCCCGCCCGAGGAAGACGAACCGCAAAACTAAGAAACAGGAGGAGACCAAAATATGGCTTATGACGAGACCAAGGTCGTAAACGTAAAAGCCCTGAAGGACACGGCGACCCGCATCAAGACGGAATATCTCGCCGCGATTTCCAAAGCGGGCCACGCCCGCTTCCAGAAGTCCGATACCGTGCCTGACGCTGGCGCGGCTGAGGAAAACGTGCTGTACCTCGTCCACAACGATGAGACCGGCCATTACGACGTGTACGCCCTGATTGACGGCGTGGTCGAGCTGCTCGACGATACCACCGTCAGTCTGGACGGCTACGTAACCGACGATGATCTGGCTGAGGCGCTCAACGGCGTGGGCGGCGGTGCGGTGTACACCGGCACCAAGACCGACCTTGAAGCGACCGACGCTTCGGTCATCGAGGCGTACTTCACTGAGCACAGCGACATTACCCCGAAGGCCGGAGATATGTTCGCTGTGGTCACTGTGGTGGACAGCATCACCTATGAGATGACTGCCTACCGTTTCGACGGCGAGGACTGGGTGAGCATCACCGGTAATGTGGATGCCGACAAGGTGATTATGCCGGAGGACATCACGCTGGCCGGCAACTACACCCAGTTCGGCAACCTGACCAAGAACGCGGACGGCACCGCCACTCTCAGCTCTAAGGGCAAGAGTGTGCTGGACGTGTTCACCGAAATCCTGAGCAAACGCCTTCAGCCCACTATCACCGCCCAGCCCAGCATCAGCGGGTTCAACCTGTCCGGTGCGAAAGCTGTGGAGGCCGGCACCTCTCTGGCGTCTGCTGCGTACACGGCAGGCAATCTGAACCCCGGCAGCTACCAGTACGGCCCGGAGACCGGTGTCACCGCCTCCAACTGGGTGGTTCAGCGTATCACCGATGACAGCACCGAGCAGATCGCCAGCGTGGACGCTGCCAGCCTGAGCGCCGGTTCCGATAACAATGGCGGCAATGGCTTTATCATCGGAGACCAGGGCGGCGAGAACGTCGTGGCGTCCCTGAAGTACAAGGCCATCGCCACTCACGGCGCTGGTGTGACTGCCAACGACAACCTCGGCAGCGCCTCTGACCCTGCCGTGAACATCGCTTCCGGTACGAAGGAGAAGACCACCGGGGCCTACACGCCCTACCGGAACTACTTCTACGGGGCCACCACAGAGAAGCCCACCGTTGACAGTGCCTACATCCGGGGCCTGACCAAGAGCAACAAAGCGTATGCCGCCGGTACGCTGACCATCAACGTCCCTGCCGGGGCGCAGCGTGTGGTCATCGCCTGCATCGCTGGCAAGACCGGCGTGACCAAGGTCATCAACGAGACCGCGATGAACGCCGACGTGACCAGCACCTTTACGCAGTCTTCCGTCAATGTCGAGGGCGCTGAGGGCTACACCGCCGTTGCGTATAACGTGTGGGTGTTTGAGCCTGCTGTGCCTTACGAGAACGCCGCGACCCTGAAGGTCACGCTGGGCTGAGAGGAGGGAATGAAGTATGGCTATCAACGGTTCTGACAAGAGTTTTGCCTTTATGGAGTTCCCGCTGAGTATGTCCCGGCAGGATGCTTTCCCGCTGGACAAAAACTCGGTGTTCTACTCTATGTCCGACGCGCAAACCTACGCACAGACCAACCCGACCGCCTATGTCGGTCAGGTCATCGCTGTGGTGGAGGAAGGCGTCTCCACCGTCTACCAGATTAAGAACGCCGCCGGCGAGCTGGAAGCTCTCGGCACCGGAGACCTCGAAGGCGACGTAGACGCCATCGTGGATGACCGCATCGCCACTGACGGCGAAGTCGCTGAGATGATTTCCGAAATCTTTGGCTCGGAAGACCCCGAAGCCTGAGATAATACCAAAACTTATTAGGAGGATTTTATCATGAGTTACGATGTCAACAAGCTCACCAAGCTCGGCCATCTGAAGTCTCTGGCTACGAACCTGAAGGCTGCTATCCCTACCAAGGTCAGCCAGCTCACTAATGACGCCCAGTATCAGACCAACGCGCAGGTAGCTCAGGCCATCCAGACCGCTATCGCTGCCACCGGCCATGCCCACTTCGAGAAGGTGGACGCCGTTCCCGAGGCTGCCTCCGCACAGGACAACGTGCTGTACCTCGTGCTGAACGAGGAGACCCAGCACTACGACATCTATGCCAAGGTTGAGGGCGAGGTCGTTCTGCTGGACGATACCACTGTTGACCTGTCCAACTACGTCCAGAAGGACGGCGACAAGGTGCTGTCGGACAACAACTTCTCCGATGCCGATAAGACCAAGCTGGACGGCATCGCAGAGGGCGCGAATAACTACACCCACCCCTCTCACACCGCCGCTGCGAGCGGCTTCTACAAGGTGACTGTGGATGAGCTGGGCCACGTGACCGCTGTGACTGCCGTCACCAAGGAGGACATCACTGGTCTGGGCATCCCCGGACAGGACACCACCTACCAGAAGGCTACTGCCGAGGCTGATGGCCTGATGTCCAAGGAGCACTTCTCCAAGGTCGAGGGCGTCGCCGCTGGTGCGACCAAGGTCGAGGCCAGCACTACCGTTGGCAACATCAAGATTAACGGCACTGAGACCCCCGTGGTGACTATCGCCACCGACGGTGAGGTCGCTGAGATGCTGGCCGAGGTTTTCCCCACCACCTAAGCAGTAAAGCCTGAAGGACGGGCAGACGGGTGGGTCGTGGAGGGTTGCCTGTCCCTCAGCCATATTTAGGAGGTGATACACATTGGCAGTTGTAGCCTTTAACCATCTGAAATCTCTGGCGCTGAAGGTAAAGGCCGAGATCGCCGAAGTCGCTAACGCGGCTGCGGACGCCTTGGAGGAACTCGAAGCGCAAAAGCCCGATAAGGCGCAGGAGGTGTCGGCGACGATTCCGGTAACGGGATGGTCAGCGGACACCAACGCCTATCCGAACTACTATGACCTCACTGCTGCCGGCGTGACCGAACATGACGAAGCGAGGGTCAATCCTGACCCCGCATCCGTCGCTGTTATGGTGGCCTGCGGCTTTTGCCCGACCTGCGAGATGCTGGACGGGAAAATCCGATTCCGTGCCTTGCAGGTCCCGGCCAGTGCCATCTCTGTGAGGTATCGGATTCAGCAAGGAAAGGAGTAAGCCTATGGGCAACTATGGAAGTGTGAACGTACCCGGCGTCAGCGGCCCTGAGCTTGAAGCGGTTCGCGCCATCGCCAACAGCGCGTTGGAGAAGGCAAACGAAGCGCTTGAAGGGGGCGGCGGCTCCGGGTGTGTTCTGAAAATCACGTTCGACGCTGAGTTCGCCGGTCAGGAGTACACGGTCACTGACGGCGCGGGAGACACCAAAACCGGCACTGTGCCGGAGAGCCTCGTGGATTCCGTCAGCGTCAAGAACTGCAATACGGAGTACACTGTCAGCGCGAGCACCGCGTCTGGCGAGCAGTATTCCACAACCGTGACCACCGGTGCGTACTTTGGCCAGTATGAAGTCACGCTGGCCGTGTTCACCGCGACCATTACTGTCACGACTGCCCCCAGCGCGGAGGCAAAGGCTGTCCTCGGTGGCAGTATCTACAGTGCCACCGCAAACGGCAGCGGCGTGGCTGCGATCTCGGTCAAGAAGGCCGGCAAATACACGGTAAGCGCCACAATTTCCGGCAAGACCTCTGCGTCCGTAGAGGTCAACGTGACGGAGGCCGGCGAGAACTACACCGCCACCGTCAAAATCCCCATTGCGGCCATCCCGTCTCAGGGCGAGAGCTTGACCTACACCGGTCAGGCGCAGACCCCCACGTTCGACGATTACAACAGCGCCGAGCTGACACTGGGCGGCACGACCAGCGGCACCAACGCGGGCAGCTACAACGCCAGCTTCACTCCGAAGCCCGGCTACCAGTGGAGCGACGGCACCACCACAGCCAAGACCGTGGCGTGGAGCATTGCCAAGGCTGCTGGCTCTCTGAGCCTCAATCCGACTTCGCTGTCGCTGGACGGAGATACGCCCACTGGCGCTGTCACCGTGACCCGTGTCGGTGACGGTGTGATTACCGCCACGTCCGGCGACCCCGATGTCGTCAGCGTGTCGGTCAGCGGCAACAAGGTAAACGTCACCGCGCTCGATGAGGGCAACGTGACTGTAACCGTAAAGGTCGCGGCTGGCACGAACCACAACGCTCCCGCCAACAAGACCTTTACGGTCAATGTGACCAACATGGTCCACATCTACGGCGCGAGCTGGGATGGCAGCAGCACGACCAAGTGGACCCGCACCGATGAGGCGGCGGGCTTCACTGACCCCGTGCCGTATGTGAAGGGCGCAAGTAAGTACAGCTCTCCCTTCGACGATTTGCAGCCGTGGGCGGGCATGGTCAAGAGCGAGCGCACCGGCGGTACGATGGTCGCCATCCCGAAGTTCTGGTACAAGCTGACCCAGAACGGCAACGGCCTGAAAATCCAGATCGCCGACAGAGCGCAGAGCGGCTTTTCTGTTTCCCCCGCCCACATGGACAGGGGCGATGGCAAGGGCGAGCGCGATGTCGTGTACATCGGTCGCTATCACTGCCACACGAGCAACTGGAAAAGCCAGTCCGGTGGTCAGCCCAAAGCCGACATCACCCGTTCGTCTGCTCGGTCCAGCATCCATAATCTCGGCTCGAACATCTGGCAGATGGACTTCGCCATGCGCTTTACCATCTGGCTGCTCTACATCGTAGAGTTCGCCGACTGGAACTCTCAGGCGAAAATCGGGTACGGCTGTTCTCCAAGTGGCAGCAAGTTCAACATGGGCGCGACGGACAGTATGCCGTACCACACCGGCACCACGCAGAACTCCCGCACCTCGTATAGTTGCTGCCAGTACCGCAACATCGAGGGCTTGTGGGATAACGTGTACGACTGGATGGATGGCTGCTACTACAATGGCAGCGGCCTGAACATCATCAAGAACCCCAGCCAGTTCAGCGACAGCGCCAACGGTGTGAGTGTTGGTACGCCGTCGAATGGCTACCCCTCCAAGTTCACGGTGAAGACGAACGGCGGGTTCCCGCTGTTCATTCCAACTGCGGCGAGTGGCAGCGATTCTACGTACTCGTGCGATGGCTGGCACTTCAACTCGTCGTACCCGTGCCTCTACGTTGGTGGCAGCTACAGCCAGGTCACCTACCTCGGCCTGTTCTACGTCTACTACAACGACGTCTCGTACTCGTACGCGTACATCGGCTGCCGCCTCCAAGAACTCCCCTAATGGGGGAGTTTGAGGGGGCGAAGCCCCCTCATAAGGGACCCGCGCCGTAGGCGCGGGGACCAACCGGGGCTACCTGTGCAGTGCCGATGTCATCGTTCTGGGTTACGTGCGATAACTGGAACTTCAACTCGTCGAACCCGTGCCTCTACGTTGGTGGCAACTACAACCAGAACACCAACCACGGCCTGTTCTACGTCAACTACAACGACGTCTCGAACTCGAACGCGAACATCGGCTGCCGCATCCTTTTTGTGCTTTGCTCATCCTCCATTCACGGCACAGGTAGTCGCGCACCCCTTGGTGAAGATAAGCAAATTTGGGGAGCGGGTTAGTACACCTCTACGGAGGCGCTGGAAAGCCCGTACAGCTAAAAGGAGGAACATCCCTGTGAAGCGAGCAAAGAATCTCTTTGAGAAGCTCGTATCTGATGACAACCTGCTGCTTGCCATCGACGAGGTGAACCGCACCCACCACTGGCGTACGCACCACCGTCCGAACTCCTGCACCGCATGGGTGGAGGAGACGAAGGAGGAGCGCGTCGTGGAGCTGCGGCAAATCATCATCGACGGTTTCGAGCAGAAGAAGCCCCATGTGTCCCAGCGGTGGGACGCCAGCGCCCGGAAGTGGCGCACGGTCAGCGAGCCGGCCCAGTGGCCGGACCAGTATGTTCATCACGCGCTGATTCAGGTCTTGCAGCCAGTGTTCATGCGCGGCATGGATTACTACTGCTGCGGGAGCATCCGCGACCGTGGTCCGCATCACGCCCGGAAAGCCATCGAGATCTGGATGGACAAAGACCCTCGCGGGACGAAGTATGAGTTCTGCGGAGACATCCGGCATTTCTACGACAGCTTGCAGCCGGAGGTCGTGATGGACCGTATGCGCCAGCTTATCAAAGACCGCCGCGTTCTTGACCTCATCTGGCGCGTCGTAAAGGACGGCGTACAGATTGGGGCCTACACCTCTCAGTGGTTTGCCAACACGGTCTTGCAGCCGATGGACAGGCTCATCCGTGAGAGCGGGCTGTGCAAGCACTATGTCCGCTACATGGACAACCTGACCATCTTTGGGTCGAGCAAGCGCAAGCTGAAAAAGCTGCGTGTGCTCGTGGAGACATGGCTGAACGCCCATCAGCTCCGGCTCAAAGACGATTGGCAGATATTCCCGACGGTGAGGAGGCATCCGCGCATCCCGCTGGACCCTCCACGGCGCGGGTATGAGAGGCCGAAAGAGCGTATGCCCGATGCGGTGGGCTATCGTTATGGGCGTGGCTACACCATCCCGCGCAAGCACAATTTACTCCGCATCAAGCGGGCCATCGCCCGTTACCGCAAGCGGAGGCGCTTGAAAAAGCGCATCTTGGCAGGAGCGGCGGCAAGTCTGCTGTCCCGCCTTGGGCAGTTGAAACACTGCAACAACCACAACCTGTATCGGATGCTGTTCCAAGGTGAACGCCTCATGCGTGAGCTGAAGCGCATCATCCGGCAGAAGCAGCGAAAGGAGGAACTCACTTGGAATACGTATTTGGAACGCAGGGCGAAATCGAAGTCCTCAAAACTAAAGGCGATTCCCACACCGACCTGACCGGGTTCCACCAGATCGAGCAGACCTTCCCCGACCAGACTATCACCGATAACTTCCGCGTCGTGCGGAAAATCGAGAGCGCCGAGGACGTGGAGGGCAACTGCTACGACTGGTACGAAATCGACCGGCATTATCGTGCCGTCGATAAGACCGGGCCTGTTATCCAGCAGGTCAACGAGAGCACTGCCGCGCTGGAAGACGCCCTGTGTGAGCAGGACGAGCTGACCGGCACCCGGATGAGCGAGATCGAGGACGCCATGTGTGAGCAGGACGAGATGAATGATGAGCGTATGAGCGCCATTGAGGACGCCGTATGCGAGCTGGATTCCCTTGTCAGCACTCTTGCCATTTCTGAAGGAGGTACAAACTGATGAATAAGATTTGGGCCAACCGGCTGATTGCCGGTACGCAGGTTTGGGATTCTGTTCCCGACTACCGCAAGAACGGTGTTAAGACCGAGCTGGTGTCCCGCGTGGAGGACGGCGAAATCAACGCTGACCGCTACGAGGAGATTACCGGCGAGAAGTACGTTGTCGCCGAATGAGCGTCATCGAAGAATTGGCCGACATCTGCCTCCGGCAAGCTGGCATCATCAAGGCTCAGGCCGAGGTGTTAGAGCAGCTCGGGGCGCAGGCTCTGGAAGATGAGGCACTTGCCGCCCGTTTGCAGACGCTCGTCGGCGACGTCAATATGGCTGAATACCGGCGGTCTGTATAAGGCCGCCGGCTTTTTCAGACTAAAGGTGGGAGGTAATGCCATTGACTGGATTGGAGGAGTTCAAGGACGTGTTCGGCAGCATCACGGTACTCAATGTTGTTGAGCTGCTGCTTGCTATCCTATTCTGCTACCTGATTTACAGGAAGGTGTCAAAGTATCTGATTGAACGGTACGAGGCCGGCAAGAAGAAGGACGAGCAGCTCAAAACCGCCCTTGACCAAGTAAGCAAATACCCTGAGTACCGCGCACAAAGTCTGCGGGTCCAGAAGGAGTTGCAGACGGAAATCGACGCCCTGCACTCGGCGCAGAGCGAGCAGATCGAGCGGCTGAAGAAGATGGAGGATGACATGAGCCGCCGCGAGCGGAACCGGCTCAGAGACCGTCTGCTTCAGAGCTACCGGTATTATACCGACCCTGCTTGCAACCCGGCGGGTACATGGAACACGATGGAGGCCGAGGCTTTCTGGGAGATGTTCAGCGATTACGAGGACGTCGGGGGCAACGGGTACATCCACTCCGTCGTTCAGCCGGCCATGAACAAGCTGAAAATCGTGAACATCGATGAGCCTATCCCCGGACGGACCCGGCCCGGCAGCGGCGGGGATAAGGTCCAGTAGTCGATGTCATTATCGCCACAGGGAGGTATGAGTATGGGAACTGGCTGGAATATCCTCATCGCCATTCTCGCCAGCGTAGGCGTTATGAGCGTCGTCTTCCTCGGCTATCTCGTCATCCGCAGCATAAGCGCTGGCTCGCGCAAGAAGTCGCGGGCCGGCAATTCTGCGGTGAAGAAGAAAAAGCACGAGACCATGAAGATGGTCGTGTGGGTCTGCCTTGCCAACGGGTTTGCATGGGTATGGTGCAGCTATGTCCTCGCCTTCCTCGACAAGATGCAGATTGCCGAGAGCTTATCACAGGTGGCCGTCACGCAGATTATCGGCGTGGTCCTTGTGTACGGCCTCAAATCTGCCATCGAGAACCTGAGCAAAAACAATCACTGGCCGGACAAGCCCACCACGCTGCCTACGGGCACCGCAGACGTCATTTCTGACGCTTCGGGGGACGGGACTACGGGCGTGGGCTAAGAAAGGACTGAGGCGCGATGAGCACCAACGAGAAAAGGATTTGGAACTACCTCACCGGCAAGGGGCTTTCCCCGGCTGGCGCTGCCGGCCTCATGGGAAACCTCTACGCTGAGAGCGGCCTGAATCCGCAGAACCTACAGAACACCTACGAGAAGAAGCTGGGCTACACAGACGCGGCGTACACCGCCGCCGTAGATAGCGGGAAGTACCAGAACTTTGTCCACGACAGCGCGGGCTACGGCCTCGCTCAGTGGACGTATTGGAGCCGAAAACAGAATCTGCTTGCTTTCGCTCGGGCTGCTGGCAAGTCCATCGGGGACTTGGATATGCAGCTCGATTTTCTGTTTGAGGAGCTTTCCACCGGCTACAAGTCCGTGTTGTCCACCCTGAAAACCGCGACTGCCGTTCGGACTGCCAGCGACAGTGTGCTGCTGAACTTTGAGCGCCCTGCCAATCAGGGTGAGGCAGTCAAAATCAAGCGGGCAGGGTACGGTCAGACCTACTACGACAAGTACGCAGCGCCCGCGAATGGAGGTAATAGCATGAGCAACAGTTCGCTCGTAAACTATACGAAACTCAGCCCGAATCATTCCGGCAAGCGTACCCACGCCATCGACCGCATCACCCCGCATTGCGTGGTAGGCCAGTGTTCTGTGGAGACGCTGGGCAACGTGTTCGCGCCTACGTCCCGTCAGGCGTCCTGCAACTACGGTATCGGCGTGGATGGCCGGGTGCTGCTGTGCGTGGATGAGGGCAATCGTTCTTGGTGTACGTCCTCCAACGCCAACGACCAGCGAGCCGTGACCATCGAGTGCGCGTCCGACACCACCGCGCCGTATGCCTTCAAGGATGTCGTGTACCAGAAGCTCATCACCCTTTGCGTGGACATCTGCCGGCGAAACGGCAAGAAAAAGCTGCTCTGGCTGGGCGACAAAAACAAGACCCTCAACTATGCCCCCAAGTCTGACGAGATGGTCTTGACTGTCCACCGATGGTTCGCCAACAAGAGCTGCCCCGGTGACTGGATGTACGCCCGCATGGGCGATCTCGCCAACAAGGTCACGGCGCAGCTCGGCGGCTCCACCGCGCAGCCTTCCGCGCCCTCGACCCCCAGCACCTCCACGGAGGGGCTGGACATCGGCACGGTGGTCAACTTCGCCGGCGGCAAGCACTACACCAGTGCCAACGCCGCCAGCGGCTCTGCGGCGAAGGCAGGTCCCGCGAAGATTACCGCGATGTCGGCCAACGCCAAGCACCCGTACCACATCATCCACACCGACGCCACCAGCAACGTGTACGGCTGGGTAGACGCCAACACCATCTCGGTGGAGGGCGGCTCCGCAGACGTGAACTATCTGGTGAGAATCACCGCTACCGACCTCAACATCCGGTCTGGCCCCGGCACCGGCTACGCCCGCAAGGGATTCATCAAACCCGGTGTCTACACGATTGTGGAGGAATCCACAGGGGCCGGCGCAAGCAAGTGGGGCAAGCTGAAATCCGGCGCTGGCTGGGTCAGCCTTGACTACTGCATCAAAATGTAAGGAGTACGACTGATGAATGAAGCTGTCTTTAACCTGCTGATGGCGGTTGTCACCGCCGCAGTGACCGCGCTGTCCGCTTTTGTTGCCGCCTTCGTAAAGAAGAAAGGCGAGGAGGCCGCAGCGCAGACCAACAGCATTCTGCTGGGGAACGTCATCGAGGAAGTAACCGGTATCGTCAGTATCGCCGTGTCTGCCGTTTCGCAGACCTACGTCGATGAACTGAAAAAGGCCGGTAGCTTTGACGCGGAGGCTCAGAAGCAGGCCCTTGCTATGGCGCTTGCCGCCTGTATCAAGGCGATCAGCCCCGCAACCAAAGCCTTTATCGAGGAAACCTATGGCGATCTGACCGAGTACCTCACCACCTACATTGAGGCCGAGGTACGCAAGCAGAAGGTGCTGCCCGCCGCTACTGCGGCACTGGAAAGCGCCAGCTCTGCGAATGCTACATCGATTGCCGCCAGCACTGCTGCTGCGACCGAAGCCGCCGTTGTGCAGAACGCAATCGCGCAGTCTTCAGAAAAGTAACAGGAAAGCCCTACCGCTCACGTGAGCGGTAGGGCTTTTTTCGTTGCTGTCAGAAGGCCCACTCAATCTGGACGTCATCGTCGGTGAGCACAATGCGGGACACAAGGCTTTGCAGGATGCGGCGTTTCTGGCTCTCGTCCGCGAAGTCCCAGACCTGCGCGGCATCCGAGATGAGGGCCTCCACCAAATCGAACGGCATGGCCTCATCCTCGACCACCGGGGCAAGGGTGGATTCCAGAGCGGTGCGCTCGTTGTAGAGCTTGTTGATACGCTCGCCCAGAAGCTCGGGCGGTATATCGTCGTGCTGGTACAGCTCCATGAGCTTGCCGATTTGCTTGTCGATTTCCCGGAGCCTCTTTTCGATGTCTGCGTTCTTGCTGACTGGGGCGGGCTTGGAGCGGCTGGTAGCGATCTCTGCGGCCATCTCCGGTGAGCTGAGAAGCTCCCGAATCCGGGCGTCCACAATGGCTTCCAGCTCCGCACCCTTCCATATCTTGTTCTTGCAGTTCGGGTCCTTGACCATGCTTTTCATCTGCTTGGTGCGGGAGTAACAGGCGTAGTAGGAATACTTGCCGGTGTTCCGAAGGTAGTACCTGCCCCCGCAGTGGCCGCAGTAGATGAGGCCGGCAAGCAGATGCTTGGACTGGAACGCCTGACCGCCGTATTGCTCCTGCCGCTTGCCCCGGAGGACCTGTGCCGCGTCAAACTGTTCCTTGGTGATGATAGGCTCGTGTGCGTTATCCACTGTGACATCTCCAAAATGCAGCCGTCCGGTGTAGGTCTCATTGCCGAGGATGTTTCGGACGCTGGTCCATGAGTTGTAGCTGCTGTACTTGTTCGTGTACCCCACCTCCTGAAGTTTGTCGGTGATGGTCTTCAGGGAATCACCAGCAAGATACCACTCGTATATCTTCCGCACCTGCTCGGCCTCATACGGGTTGATGACGAGATGCCCGTCCTCGTACTCATAGCCGATGGGGATATGGCCCCCGCCGTGGTGGAGGCCGGTCTTGGCGCGGGCTACGCGGCCCATCCACGTGCGCTCCTTTATCTGCTCACGTTCGAGCTGGGCGAACACAGCGAGGAGGCCAATCATGGCCTTGCCGAATGGGGTCGATGTGTCGAAGCTCTCCTGCATGGAAATGAAGTCCACGCCCTTTGGCCGGAAGACTTCTTCGATGAGGTAGAGCGTGTCCCGCTGGGAGCGGGAGAGACGGTCCAACTTGTAGACCAGCACGAGATCGAACTTGTCCGTCTCGGAGATGAGCTTCTGGATGCCGGGACGGTTCAGGTTGCTGCCGGTGTACCCGCCATCCACATAGATGTCCGCGATAATCCAGTCTTTGGCCTTGCAGTACGCAATCAGGCGTTCCTTCTGCTCGCCGACGGAATAGCCCTCCTGCGCCTGTTCCAGCGTGGAAACACGGATGTAGAGGGCTGCGCGGTTCAAAGCGGCATCCCGTCTAACAGGTAGTTGGCGAATATCCAGTTGCGGCAGGTGCGCTGCTCATCCGTATATTCGCCCGCAGGATTCGGCTTGTAGCTCTGGAAATCAATTTGGCGAGCATCAGTAATCACAAGGCGAATCCGGTCATTCTCAATCTCGATATTCTGCCCAGCGCAAGGTACGAAGGCAACGTGGGTGTTGTCCTCGTACTTGAACCCGCGGCTCAGGCCGCAGAGGTAGTAGGCTTTTATGCTGCCGTCCGGCGGGAGTTCCAGATCCACGTGAGCCTTTTCCTTAAAGCGCGTTCCGTCATAGACTTCGTGGTAGACTTCGCCGATAAAGCATTTCGCGCAGCACTTATCAATACGAGCGCGTCGGATGCCTCGCAGCCAAAAGAATGAGCACTTTTGTTTGATGTCAAGAGTTACTCTCATTTCGAGCCTCCTTCCAACTCCACTGCGATGTTCAGCAGCTTTAGGCGATCACGCCCATTTAGTGTTTCATAAATGCGGAGCAGCTCTATCGCCTCCGGGGAAATCGCCTTTTGCGAATCTCCATTGAAGACAACACCGCCGTGGTTTGCCTGAACAAAAGAGCTGTTCAACATTTGCCCATTCAGGTTATTCTCCACCGAGGGCGCAATTTGTACGCCCCGCAGCAGATAATCCGTGCTGACATTAAAGTAGTCGGCAATCTTGATGAGGGCTTCGACACTTGGGTAAGACTGCGGTATGCGCTCATACTTGCCAACCGCAGATGGAACTACGCCAATAACTTCGGCAAGCTGTCCTTGGGTAATATCGCGCTCTTTCCGCAAGCGTTTCAGTCGTTCTCCGAATCCGCCCATAGGTACACCACCTTTCCTTAAAGTCTATTATATGTCTTTTAATTCACATTGTCAACAGGGGAAAATTTTTCGGAAAATTTGAGAATAGGAGTTGACATTCTGGAAATATGGTGCTATAATGAGAATGTAAGTACAGAAACCCACCGCATGGAACCGTTTAGGAGGTGAAAAGATGAACGTAATGAGAGAGCGGAGACTTCGTGGAGCCATCCCTACCCAGCGTGAGGTCGCCAAGGCCGTAGGCGTGCAGGAATCCGCAGTCAGCAAGTGGGAGCGTGGACTTGCAAAGCCGAGGGCCGACAAGCTACCCCTGCTTGCGAAGCTCTATGGTTGCACCATCGAGGAGCTTCTCGCTGATGACGTAAATCAGGAGAAGTGAAGGCCCTTCCTTCGGTTCTGCTTGCGGTTGCGGCAGAACTTGCAGACATGGCAAAGGCAAATTTGCCGAAATTGAATGATGGTGAGGAGATACGACGCGAGTGGTATGCAGACGGAATGTATTACCGAGAAACTGTGCTTGACGGCGTTATTTTCATCTATCAGTACGATTTCAGGCAAAGAAAAAGCCACCGCACAGGTGGTATGAAAGAAGGTGATGTAAATGACTGAAATGGTCTGCTGTATTTGCCTACATCGCTTTTGTCAACGCAACCTGCTTGGCGGCCTCCACGTAACCCGCGTGATAGGTGTAATATGTAACTCCGCTCGCATCCTCGAAAACCCCATCCAGCGGCTTGTCCGCGCTCTGAATTGTAATCGCAATCTTGGTTTTCTCGTCCGAAACGATCTCGCTCTCAACTTTTCCATCAGCTCTGAGCTTGGTCTTGACGCAATACCAAAGCGGGCATTCGCGCCATTCTCGGTATTCACATTCTGCTTTGATGCACTCTCGAACTGCTGCTGTCATTTTTCTCAACCTCCGTTCTCTCGTCGGGTTCCTTCTTTTTCTTTACATTCTTATTATAGCACTTTAAGTCGTGTTTGTCAATGCTTTTCTAAAATTTTTTCTGAAAAAATTTTCGCAAAAGGCGATTTAACGTAACAAAATAGGAGGTCTCCGACTGGCGAAAACCTCCTGATTTTATTACCTTTTTCCGTCTGAACCACGTTTATGCTTCCACGAGCCGATGGCCTCGATGCCGAACAGCAGCACGGCCATGTCCTCCATCGCCTTATTGATGTCACGGTAGAAAGTCCGCTTGTCGATGTTCAACTGGCTGGCAATGTCATCCACGCTCATGCGCTTGCTGTCGATGTAGCGGAGGTAGAGAGCCTCCCACCGGCGGCCCTCGTCCGGGTTGATGGAGCCTTTGCACATGGCCTCATACGCTGCCAGCATCTTATCGACGTGGCTCATCATCAAGCCGGTCTTCCGGCGCATCGAGCAGATGGCGCTGACCTCCAAGGTCTCCGGCGACACGTTCGAGTAGTGAGCCTTCAGCTTCCGGTAGTTCTTCATCAGCAGGTTGACGTCGTGATACCGGGCATCATACTCCTCATCGAGAATCTCGTCCTTCCGGGCGAGCACCTCGGCAGCCGCTACCTTCACGATCTCGGCGATTTCTTCTGTTCCAATCATGGTCATCTGCCTCCTCCTTTTTTAACTGCGAATTTTGCTGATGCGGACGCGCAGCGCGTTCAGCAGCACGTTCTGCATATCACCCTTATCGTGAAGGGCTTCCAAGACGGCCTCATCCATACCACCTTGCACAATCAGGTGGTGGATGACAACCGGATGCTCCTGCCCCTGCCGGTGCAGTCGCTTGTTGGCTTGTTCGTACTGCTCCAAGCTCCACGTCAGCCCGAACCAGATGGCGTGATGCCCGCCGCGCTGAAGATTCAGCCCGTAGCCGCAGCTCGCGGGGTGGGCAAGCAGGATGTCGATTTCACCGCTGTTCCAATCAATCTCATCCTGCGCCCGAGAATAAACGCGCACTCGCAACTTCGTACTTGCCAAAGCCTCCACAAGCCGGTCACGGTCATGCTGGAAATTGTAGAACACCAAAGCGTGTTGCCCGTTCAACTGCTCAATCAGCTCCATAAAAGCGTCGATTTTGCAGTTGTGGACGGCCACGGCGTTCCGATTCTCGTCATAAATCGCCCCGTTGCAAAGCTGAAGGAGCTTCCCGGTCAGGACGCCGGCGCTCTGGGCCGTAATGGTATTCTCGTCCACCTGCAACAGCAGGTCAGTCTCCAACTGGGCATACGCTCTCTTGGCCGCAGCGTCGAGTGCCACCGGGACGTCGTTATGTATAACGTCCGGCAGGGTGAGGTAGTCACTGGCCTTCATACTGATGCAGATGTCGCTGATGGCTCTCTTTATCATCTCAAAACTGCCCTCCTTCGGGTCGTAGCTGAAAATGGTCGTGCGGTTGCGCTTGCCGGGGACAAAGTACCGATCGCGATACGCCCCCAGCGTCTTGCCCAGCCGTGCGCCACCATCCAGCAGATAAATCTGCGCCCACAGGTCTTCGAGGCCGTTGCTGGATGGAGTGCCGGTTAGCTCCACGATTCTGTGAATTCTACTGCGAACCAGCCGCAGCGCCTTGAACCGCTTGCTTTGGGAATTTTTGAAACTCGAACTCTCATCCAGCACCACCATGTCGAACGGCCACGCATTTTTGAAATGCTCGACCAGCCATGTCACGTTCTCGCGGTTTATCACGTAGGCGTCCGCCGGCGTAGCCAACGCCCGCAGCCGCTGCTGGCCCGTACCGAGAATAGGCACGACCCGCATCATTTTCAGGTGGTCCCACTTCGCAGCCTCCGTAGTCCATGTGGCCTCGGCCACCTTCTTCGGCGCGATGATGAGAGGCTTTGCGACCTCCCATCGGTTGTACCGAAGGTCTTTGATGGCTGACAGCGTGATGACCGTTTTGCCCAAGCCCATATCCAAAAACAGGCCGATTGCCCGATTGTAAATGATGCTGTCGATGCAATACTGCTGATATGGGTATGGATTGAATATCATCCCTGCATCCCTCCGATCTCGGCAAGCAGCTCCTTCACCTCGTCGATGCCTTTGACCACGCGGACATCCGCGCCGTGTTTTTGCATCTCGCTAATCGTGTACCTCTGGATTTTCGCGAGGCGGCCTGTCTCGGTCTTTAGCTCGACGAAGATGATTCGGCCACTTGCCGTGATGATGATTCGGTCAGGCACCCCTAAAGTACCGGGGCTGACGAACTTCAAGCACATACCGCCGAGCCTTTTCACGCCTTCGACAAGACGCCCCTCAATATAGCTTTCTTTCATCTGAACCTCCTGAAACATTCGCGTGCGCGTAACTTAGCGCGAATTAGGCGGATTAGGCGTATTAGAGATATACGGGTAATACCCTAATCTCCCTAATCTCTCTATTTTTCATCTTTTATAGAAATGAATGTTTCAATGTTTCAAAACGGTGAAAACTTAGTAATCATGCGGGTTTCCGCTGAAACATTGCTGAAACATTGGCGAAACATTGAAACATTCGACGCCTGAAACATTGAACAATCTGTGAACGACTTTCCGCCCTGAACTTCTCTAATTTTTCCTGAAATTAGACTTGCGGTAGAATCGACACAAGATGTTTCAGCCCAATGTTTCAGCGTCGGCGACCCACTTCGCCACGTCGATGCCCATATCCAGCAGCTTTCTGGTACAGAGCCACTCGACGTCTTCATCGTCCATCTCGTAGTATTTGACCAGCGCGTCAATCTCTACCGAGAACCGGTCGAAGAACTTCCGCAACCTCTGCTCACCGAAACCAAGCTGCTCGTGTAGCACATAGAGAATCATCGCGTTCAACTCGACCTCATGCTTCCGCGTGTATTCTGCAAGCTGCCGTTCGATCTCCATGTTCATGGCCTTCTTCTCCGCAGACGTGAGAACCGCGCCATAGATTTTGCCGCCAGCCTTTTTCACCACCATGCTGATTACCTCCGCGCTCACTCTAAGAGCATCTTAGCTAACTCGACCATATCCTGAAGGTGGTAGTAGACGTCAGGGAACCCATTTGCATGGCCCTGCTCCCACGCATACGCCCAGAGGTGCTGGGCCTTGACCCGTGACAGGTCATGGCCCACGTCCTCCTGAATCAACCGATAGATGTCTTCGAGGATGGCGTCGCGGCGCTTGTTCTTTTCGGTGTTCAGCCGCGCCACCTCTGCCTGATAGTCGGCATTGTTCTTCTCCACCATTTCGCGGTTCCAGCGGACAGACTTCTCCTCATCAAAGATGTGGTCAGCCCGGACCTTACGGATGCCCGCAGGGACGCAGGACATCCGCTCCATCGCCTCGAACTCGGTGCGGATGGTCTGCCAGTCCTTGACGAGTTCCAAATCACTTCTCCTGCTCATTCGGCGTTACCTCCTTTTGCTCCGCAGAAAGCCGCGCTGATACCCGCAGTACCCAAAGCGCAAGCCATTCGGCGTTTTCTCCCATCCGGGCATGGACCGCAGGATGTCATTGATTTCGGAAGATTCCGAATACCGGAAATCTTTTGGCTGGCCCCCGAAGGCTTCACACCAGATTTCCAAGGCGCATATCCTATCCCGCGGTACGAGGGTCACGTTGCCCTCAACCGTGCCATTAAGGAACAGCCGGCGCTTGTCCAGCGGCCACTTCTGCCAATCCTCCGGCACAGGCTGGTCCACGAAATCGAGGATGATGCCTTCCTTACTGCTGACCTCGCGGTGGGATTCCTGTTCTTGCATCGCGTCTTTCTCCAAGTCGCCAGACAGGATAAGGCTCTCGCCCATTCTCCACCGCATCATGGCCTCCGCCCAAATCTGGTCAACCTCGTTTTCGAGGTCTTCCCATACGAGCTTCAGCCTCGGCTGAACCCCCACATCTACCGGCCAGAACCGGCGGTTTCCTGTGCGGTCCCGCAGGAACGTGGCGGTGTTGGTGGTGCCGAAGAACACGCAGCAGCGCGGCAGCTCCTTGACGTGACGCCCGTAGGCCGCTCTGAACCGGTCTGCCCGCAGGGACAGGAACTGCTTGATACGGGCGGTATCTGACTGCCTGAAGGCATCCAGCTCACCGATCTCGACCAGCCACACACCTTGCAGCAGCTCGCTGGCCTCCTTGCCCTCAAAGGTGCGGATGCCATCGTTGAACCAGCCCTTGCTCATCTTATCGAGGAGCGTAGACTTGCCGATGCCCTGCGGCCCCACAAGGATGAGCATGGTGTCATACTTGCACCCCGGCTCCATAGCCCGCGCTACAGCCGCTGTGAACGCCTTCCGGGTTACGGCGCGTGTGTATGGACGGTCTTCCGCCCCCAGATACTCCACGAGCAGCGTATCGAGCCTCGGATAGCCGTCCCACGTGAGCGAGGTGAGATAGTTCTGCACATCGTTGAACTTGTGCTTCTCACTATGCAGGGACAGAGCGCCGTCGATTTTGCCGTTGCCGGTAATCTTGTACACCTTCTCGAAGTACCAGTAAAGGCCCTGATTGTCGTTATCTGTCCACCCCCTTCTTTTGTCAAACGCGCTCCACGGCAGGTCTCCCAGCACTTCGCCGCGACCGGCGAACTCGTTCAGCGCGAATTTGCCCCGGAGGTTCGGGTCATTTTCGAGGATGAGCCAGATGTTGTCGATGGTAGCTTTAATCGTACCGGTCTGCCGGTTCAGCTCCAAGTCCATCGTCCAGTCGAGGTTATCGCCCTCACTGGCCGACGCTGATTCGGACAGGCCGCTGAAATCGCTGACAGCAGAATCGGCCCGTTCCTTTGCAAGCTGCCGGGAGACCCGCGAGTCCTCCACAGCGAGGTTGCACATCGCCGTGTAGGATGGGAGCCTGTTCGTGGGCGTGTTTGGGTCAGCTCCATCGTCGAGGTCGCCGAACTTGTGGAGGCGCACCAAGTCGAAGGCGTTGACTAACCTGCCGCAGCAGGGGTCGGTGGAGTGGTGGCTGTACAGGAACATCCCGTTGTCGTACACCACCGCTCCGCCGGTCGTGCTGCCGCCAAGATAGGTGTATCTTCCTCTGGAATCATCCACCGGCGCGTAGATGCCGTCGAGATAGGTGTCCATCGCGCCGTAGATGTCGTATGTCCGGCAGAACGCACCCACCACGCCAGCCTTGCTGAGTGGGTCGCTCTGCTTCATTGCCAGTTTCTTATAGGCGTTGTCTGCACCGGGGACCTGCGGCCACTTCGAGACGTCGCGCCAGTCCCCGAACTTTTCGTTCATCGCGTTCAGCAAGCCGTCTGCGGAGAGCATGGGCTTATCACCGAACGTGAAGATATACTCGCTGTCCTTGCAGCAGCTCGGCCAGTACATCAGCCGCGTGGCCTCAAACGTGGTCGGGTCAGCGAACTCAATGCCGATGCAGACAGCCATGTACCGGGCCAGCGGCTCGTACTCATCTGCTGTGACCGTGCGGTCGATGGGCAGCAGAATACGCAGCCGGGGGCTTGCCGGTGAGTGTTTTCGCGTTGAATAGATGCAGTAGCCGCAGCCGAGCGCGTCCACGCGCTTCAGGATTTCTTCGGTGCCACCGGGCGGGATGGTATCAAAATCGAGGGTGATAATGTCGCGGCCCGTCACGGCCCCGGCCTTGCGGCGCGGGCCGGACAGGGTGCCAGCGACGAACCCGCCGATGTCCTTCTTGTCATCCTGTTCAGATTTCCGCAGGGAGAGGTACTCCTGCATCGTCTCTGTTGAGCGGCTGGGGATTCGGAGCTTTTCGTAGAACTCCGACAGCATCAGGGTCTGCGGCTGCCAGTTCACGCTCTTTCGGTTGTTGCCGACAGAGATTGTAATTTGGCGGTCATTGACCATTGGCTCCGACCTCCTTCCGTCTACCTGTATTTCTTGCCAGTTTCCTTGTCCATGAGGACGATCCGGCCCACGACTTCAAATCCGGCCAACTCCGCGCAGCCCTTCATCACAGGGATAAGGGCGCTGATGGCAGCGAGCCGATCAGCTTCTTTGCGGCGTTCCTCTTGAGCGATGTTGCTCATGGCCTCTCCGACTGTGGGGTCAGGATAGCCCTCAGCGTTTTTGTGTACGAACATGGCGTTAGTCCTTTCTGAAGAAATCGCCAACCCAGCCATCCGCGTTGAGGGGAAGGTCAGTCGCCCACGGAATCGGCAGCGACATCAGCCGCACGACTTCATCGAGGTCTGCCTTCTCCGCAGGACAGTCCACCACCACTTCGTCGTGGATGTGGAACACCACCGGGAACCCGGCGGCCTCCAACCGCTCGATGGCGATTGCAAGGCAGTCACGGGCGATGGCCTGAACGCAGTTCTCCACGAGTTTGCCCCCGTAGGTTTCGAGCTGCGTCCACTGCTTTGTTGTCTGGTTGACGCCGTAGTAGAGGATGGAGGGGCGGCCCCAAGAGTTCTCACCGAGCGAGGGCTTCGCATAATAGAGCTTGCGGCGGCTCGGCAAGGTGATGGTGAGGAAGTCCAGCCCGTTCTCAATGTCCATCTCACGGGCCAGCATCAACCCTCGGACACCCGCCGGATGGCCGGTCTGGATGACAGACACCGCCGCCGATTCGAGCGAATACCAGAGGTCCACAATGCGCTTGTTGGAATCCCGCCAGCGGGAAACGATGTCCGGCAGGTCATCTTCCGGGATGCCCATTTTCAGAGCGCCCATTGCGATGAGCGCACCGGAGCTTCCCTGATAGCCCAGCGCCAGTTCAGCGACCTTGCCCTTTTGCCGCAGGGCGTATTCGGGGTTGCCCTTCTTAATTTTTTCCAGCGGGACGCCGAACATCTGGCTCGCCGACGCCTCGTAGATTTTGCCGTGGGTTCTGAACACTTCCAGCCGCCACTGCTCTCCCGCGAGCCACGAGATGACGCGAGCTTCGATGGCGCTGAAGTCGGCGTCCACCAGCTTGTTGCCTTCGGACGCCACGAACGACGTGCGGATGAGCTGGGACAGGGTATCAGGCACGGAGCCGTAGAGGAACCGCAGCTTGTCCTCCTGCTTGTTCCTGACGGCCTCACGAGCCAGCGGGAGCTGCCCAATGTAGGTGCGCGGGAGATTCTGAACCTGCACGAGACGGCCCGCCCAGCGGCCTGTGCGGTTGGCTCCGTAGAACTGAAGCAGCCCTCGTACCCGGCCATCGCCGCACACAGCGGCCTCGATAGCGTCGTACTTCTTGGTGCTGGTCTTACCCAGCTCCTGCCGGATTTCAAGCATCCGGTTAGCCGAGCCGGTCACAGCGTTGCTTTCCAGCATAGCGGCAACCGTGTCTTTCCGCAGATCAGTGACGGGCGTGTCAGTGGCCTTTTCCAGCCACGTCGAGAGCTGGGCGATGCTGTTCGGGTTTTCCAGCCCGGTGATGGAGATTGCCTCCTGCATGAGCCGGTCACGGGACTGCGCCCCGATTTCCAGAGCGCCGCGCACCATGCCCATGTCCACCGCCACGCCTCTGGCGTTGATGAGCAGGTCGGTCTGCCACTGTTTCTCGATGTCATCCGGCACTGGAAAGGCCGACAGCCGGCGCTCGATCTCCTTCTCGGTGGTGACGTCGCCCAGGCAGTAGGTCTTGAACAAATCCCACTTATCCGGGTCATGCTTCGGCAGGTTGCGGTGCCGTCCACCGTTTGATTGTGTGGGGGTGCAAGGTACACAGAAGTACCGGATGAGCGCCTTGCCTACCGAGAGCTTCTGCTTTTCGGCTGGCAGACCCAGCGCCTTGCCGGTGGCGTCCAAGCCCGCTGTGTAGCCGCAGTAGAGGCCGTGCAGCATCGTGTCCCGCCACTGGTCCACCGGCAGCAGATGACCGTAGAACTTCGAGAGACAGTACCACTCGAACGCGGCGTTGTAGGCGTGTTTGATGTACTCCGGGCTTTCTATGGCTTTATAGAGCCAGTCCGGGAGAACCTCACCTTGCGCCAAATCCACAACCACCACGGGGCTGTCGTTCAGGCTGTATGCGAACAGCAGGATCTCGAAGTCCGGGCTTTGCACATACTTGTAGGCTCCGGCCTTGCCAATGGGAACACTGCTGAAGGTTTCAAGGTCAATGCTGAGATGGTGCTTCATCCTTCCCACCTCTCTCCCGCGATAACCTCCGCGTAGGCGCTCAACTGCTTGCGCTGCTTGTCGATGGCGTTATACCCGCTGGCTGAGATGATGTCGGTAGGCCACTGCTTGCCGAAAATTGCGTGAAACAGCATCCGGCCTTTGGAAATCAAGCTGTCCAGCTCATCGAGGATGTCCGAGCGATACTTGGCCTCCTCCACGATATTGCAGAGCAGCTCCCTGCGCTGTTCCTCCGTGCAATACTTCCGGGCGAGGCGCAGCAGCTTGTTCACTTTCTTCTGCGGGGAGGTGCCAAAGAACGTCCCCACGTTTATCTCAATGTACCCGTTCGGATGATTGACGCGGAACCGCTTCGCCTCCCGAGGGGTATCAAAATCAAACATAGACTTGTCCTCCTTAGAAAAAAGACACGCGACCGCTTATTCTGCGGCCGCGTGTCTTTCGCTTACTTAACCGAAATACGGCTGGCCGGTGAGGGGATTGATAGCACCGGGCTGAACGCCCATCGGATTACCCTGTTGAGGCTGGCCGCCATAAGGACCGTCAGCGGCACCCCACGGAGCCACACCGTCAGCAGCAGGAGCTGGCGCAGGTGCGGGAGCGGCATACCCAGTGTTGGGGTAGCTCATCTGGCCCGGGGTGGCCGGCATCGCGCCGCCGTAGGCGGGAGTAGCGGGAGCAGAAACCGTCTGGCCGACACCAGCGAAGTCAGCCGCAGCAGACGCTCCACCAGCCAGAGGCTCACCATCGCGGGTCTTCATCACGTTGCCAAGACCGCAGCCTACGCCTCGCTTGCCAGCAGTGTTGTAGCCGAAGAAATTGATGGTCACGCGGGCATACATACCGCTGTAGATGTCCTGCGGCAGCAGCTCCGTATTGATGTCGCTCTGAGACACCACCTGCGGCTTGTTCTTCGTGCTGGCAGTGATGACCCAGCAACCCTTGCACTCGGGGCTGTAGGGAGTACCGTTCTCACGAACGCCATCGCCGTCGTGGATGGGGATAGGCAGGACCGGAGGACGGACGCCGCCCCAAATCTTCGCCTGTGCGTCCTTGGCAGCAGCCTCGATGCCGGCATCGATGTTCGCCTTCACCGCCGTGTCAGTCTTCGGGATGAGCAGCGTGACGGAATACTTCGGGGTCGCGGTGGGGTCGTTGTTGTTCACACGAGGGGCCACGAGGTTCACGTAGGACAGCCGGACTTCACCGGTCAGGACCTTAGTCGGAATGTTGTTGTACATGATTTTTCTCCTTTCGTACTGAAGCATTTGCTCTGCGTCAAATTCACCTTTGTCGAATAAACTCATCGCTCTTTAACTCTGCGCTGCTACGCCGGCAAAGTCAGCGGCGGCGCTGTTGAACTCTTTGCGGGAATCAGTTTCGAGGGCCAGCGTCGGCTTGCCCTGCGGCTTGGTCACGAACTCCCCAACCAGCTCTTTGAACTTCGCGGTGCCGAGCAGTTTTTCGAGTTGCGCCAATGTCTTCGGAACGCTGTCGTAGATAACGGCGCGATCTACGCCGCTCTCTTGCAGCCTATCAAGGGCTTTATCTTGGTCGGTCCAGCAGCGGGTGCTGCGGCCCTCCACGACTTTGTAGCCCGGAATCTTTTCGCCATTGAGCAGGGATTCGAGCGCCTTTTCCTTGACACTCTCATACCACGAGACGAGGGTCTCGCCGCGTTTCAGCACCTCTCCCATTTCTGCGGAGCTGAGTAAGGCGGAGGGATTTCCGATGGCTGCGCTGAAATCATCGAACGCCCTAATCTGCTGTTCAGCCTGAGCCTTGCAGATTCCATTGGCCCGGCAGAAGCGGCACCAGTCGCCGGCATGATATTCACCGAAGCCCATGAAAGCCATTTGCGCTTTGGGCTTCACGTTCTCGCCCCAAGCGAGCAGCTCATCCACGGTGCAGGTCCATCCGTCGTAGGCGTTGATGCGGGGCTGGTCGATGTAGGCCGTTACGTTCTTCAAGGCAGCGCCGAACAGGGGCTTGTAGAGCTTCAGCGCACCGAGGGCGTATAGCATGAGCTGAGGGTTCTCGTCCGGGCTGACCGGGACACCCTTCCCATGCTTGTAATCTGTGATGATAAGCGTATCGCCGCCGAACATCACGCAGTCGCAGCGGCCAAAAGCCTCTAGGACGTAATCGGAGATATCCACCTTAACCTCGAAGGCGATGTATGGCTCGTTGGCGAACTCCATCGCCCGTTCAGTCAAGTGTTCCACATAAGTTTCAGCCGTATGGAGCATTTCATCATCCCACACCGCATCTGTTTTCAGCTTTTTGATGACGCGGTTGTACTCGGCGGCCTTGACCTTTTTGAACTTCTTTTTTGCCGTAATCTCGCAGACGCTGTGGGCCACTGTCCCTTCGCGAGCGTACTCGCTGGGCTTCTCGGGGAGGGTGGCTTCCAGCCGGGGCGCAAGGGGGCAGTTCAGCCAGCGGTGGGCGCTGGACGGGGAAAGCAGTGCGTGGCTACTCATATCTTCGCCCCCAGCTCTCTCAGGCCGGTGGCGAACGCGCCGAGCTGTTCGGGCTTCAGATCCATGACAGCCTGAACGCCGAAGGAGTGGAGCAGATTCATCAGCTCATTCACCTTGCCGGCGTCCATGAGCGAGGCACCAGCAGCCATGATTTGGTCAACCGTGTACTTGGGAGGCTGAGCCAGAGGAACATTGGGCGCCGGATAGCTCGGCATAGCCTGAGCCACAGGGCCAGGGCTGGGCAGCGAGGAGGGCTGCACAGGGGCAGACGCAGGAGCGGCAACGACCTGCGGGTTCGCTGAAGGCTGCTGCATCACGGGGGTAGTGGTCTGCTGGGGAACGAGTTTGGCACCGCCCATCGCAGCGGCAAGATTGTTGATTGCCCCTGCAAGTTCCGGGGCTTCGATGGTGATTCGCACTTCAAACATTTTTTGTCCTCCTTAGAAACTCATCAGTATTCGCATCGAAAGGTGTTTTCGCGGTTTTCACCGGCTTCAAAAAACAGGTAATCCGAGAGTGGCTGACAGCCGATGGCGTACCAGTCTGAGAGCGCCTGTTCAGCGATCTCGTAATCGTTCTCGCTGACAGGTCTGGACTGCCGCCAGTACCCATCAAACTGATTTGGGGCCGAAACAACTTTGAGAACCGTATCACCGCCGAAATTTCCGGCGCTTACCCGATTCAGGATGACTTCGCAGACTAAGCGCTTATCCTGCTCTTTGTCCTCGTAGCACTCACCAGCGAGGGTCAGGACCATTGCCTCGACATCCTCATCTGACCAAGGTTTTACTGCGGTCTCTACTGCCGGCGTCGCTGTCGGTGCCGGAGTAGAAATGGGCATTTCCTCTACAACCGGCTCCGGGAGGCTGGTAACAGCCGCAGGAGAGCTGCAAGACGAAAGAAAAAGTGCCATCGCCAAAGCGAGCGCACTTTTTGAAACCTTAGCCATTTCAATAATTTGCCGGATTTGAGCAAAAGCACTTCCAGTCAGGAAAGGAGAATTTCAGATGGATGCGAAAATCATCAGCATTATGGAAAGCGCGTTGCGCGGGTTCATCGAGGATCTGATTCAATCCGAGAACGGCCCGAGCGAAGATGACCTCGCCTATATCGAGGCCGAACGGAAGTACATAGCAAGCCTGAAAGCGATTTAAGTCGAAACGCCCGAAAGGGCGTCGCCGGGAGCCGCCCCACCCGGCCTGATGATGACAGGGCAAATACATAAAACCAAGGAGGACAAACAAATGGCAGAACTGAAACAGGGCCGCTGGGTCAAGGTCCACGAGCCGGGACAGGCGAATTTCGTGGAGAACGAGAACGTCATGGACATCGTGATTGGCGCGGGCCGGTGTCAGGCCAACGCGACCTACACGGTCCGCAGCTACAAGAAGGCGGCCTACTGGCTGGCCGAGTACCTCAAAGCCGCCGAGGCGCTCAAAATCGTCGCCGACGAGGCGATGGACAAGATTCAGTCCGCCGCGGATAGTGCGAACCGCGAGGACGATTCGGTTTCGGTGAACGGCGAGGGCTGGACTTGCGAAATCGAGAAGATGGGCGACGGGAGCTTCAAGGTCCTGATGAGCTGGGCGGTCAGCGAGCCGGTCACGAAGAAGGCCGCAGCCAAGAAGCCGGCTGCGAAAAAGCGTGGGCGCAAAAAGAAGGCCCCCGCCAATCAGACGGAGGAGGTGAAGTAAATGCACTTAACGCTGGAAGTCAAGCGGTATCACGAATTCTTCTGGCTGCGGGACATCCGAGGCGTGGACATTTCCAAATGCTGCGCCGAATGTTTCCTCGGAGGCAAGGACAATCGCGTTTACTACGGAACACTGCACAAGCCGATCGCGCTCATCGACATCGACGTCATCGAGCATCCGAAGGCGGTTGCCTATTATCTCTGCGGATTGAGCGCCGGTTTCAATTACTGGCAGAACACGCACATCGCGTTCGTTCCCGCTCCGGGCGAGACGGTTTTTGTGGATAACCACAATATCCGGGTCCGGATTACGGATGCACGGCGCATCGAATTCGCGGATTACAAGCCGAATCCGCCGGGGTTCTACACCCGCCGGCAGAGAACCTGCCGCAACTGGATCTTCGCAAACTACATCAACGATGGAATGTTGAGGAGGTAAGCAAAAATGGAAATGCAGGAAATCATCGAGCGGGCTGAGGCAAATATCCGTCAGGCCCTGAACGATTACGGCGCTCATACCCGGCAGACCGATGTTCTGGATGACGTCACCGATACGTTCATCGAGCGGCTCGCTAAAGACAGCAGCTACGCCAAGCAGAACCTGCGGGAATTGTTCAGCAAGTCCCCGGTTTGGGATGCGAAGCTGGATGCGCTGGTTATCAACGGGACCCGGACGCACAACCCTGATTATGACCGGGTTTATCAGTTGGCTGTGCAGATTCTCGAAAAGCCTCTGCGGTCGGGCGATTATGATTTTGATACGGTGATGAACGCAATCAGTTTCTTCTCGAACCCGGAGGTCAATGAGACCTGCCGTGAGAGATTCATCGCTGCCATCAAGCAGTTGGCTCCGAAAGCCTACACTCCGACGCGAAAACTGAGCCGCGTGTTCAAGTCGCTCTGCGTGGCGCTGGGCGTTGCGGATGAGACCGCCGGCAGCGAATTCCAGCGGCTGTACGCTCAGTTTGCGGACGAGTTGAGCGCCAAGAAGATTGGGTTCAAGCTGTTCGTCAGCATCAATCCGGCGCACTTCATCACGATGAGCAACCCGAAGTGCGACCGCCGGGGCGCGACCCTCACGAGCTGCCACTCGTTTAACTCGACCGAGTACAGCTACAACAACGGCTGCACTGGATACGCCCGGGATGAGGTCAGCTTCATCGTTTTCACGGTAAATGACCCGATGGATGCGGAGACGCTGAACAACCGGAAGACCACCCGCCAGATTTTCGCTTACCGCCCGGGCAGCGGGCTGCTGATGCAGAGCCGGATGTACAACACCGCTGGAGGAGTTTATGGGGCCGCCGAGGATTCCAAGCTCTACCGCGATTTGGTTCAGCGCGAGATTTCGATGTTGGAAAATGTTCCGAATCTTTGGAAGACCTACTCTACTGTCGGCGATAAGTCCGACCTTGTGGTGATTGGGGAAGGCTTCGGTGGTTACGCGGACTGGACTTACAGCGATTTCGACGGTCACGTCAGCGTTCGCGCAGATTGTGATTTGGAATATGAGAATCCTCTGGAAGTTGGCACCTGGGGTCTGTGCATCGTCTGTGGCGAGGAAACCAACGACGGAGTTTATTGTGACGATTGCCGCCGTGGGAGCTACACCTGCGATTATTGCGAAGGTCGTTGCAGCGAGCTGTTCGATGTTCGTAACGATCAGGGAGACTGGATTCAGGTCTGCGAGGATTGCCGCGATGAGCATTACACCTACTGCGACGAGTGCGAGGAATATTGGCCGGAGGACATGGTGAGCTACATCGACGGCGAGAATGTCTGCGACAGTTGCCGCGAAGAATATTGCAGCGAATGCGATGAGTGCGGCGAGTGGCATCTGGACCGTCGGATGCGTGACGCCTATCGGGACGGAGAGGAGGTTCGCATCTGCTCAGACTGCCGCGATGAGCTTTATTACTGCTGCGACCTCTGCGGAGACCTGCACCACAGGGACGATATGCGGGTGGTTTATCGCGCAGATGGGTGCGAAGCCTGCGTTTGTGAGGATTGTGCTGAACGCTACGATGCTTGCCCGCATTGCGGTGAGCTGATTGAAATGTGCAGTGATGGAACCTGCCCGCGTTGTGGGGCGGTCATCGAGGAACAGGAGGAGGAAGCTGTATGAAACCTTTGGAAGAATACCTGAAGCCCACCCAGAAAGAGCTGTTTGCCAAGTTGGTTGCGATGTATCGCGGCCGCACAGTCGTTTGCAAGAACAAGTACATCCTTGTCCGGGGCGAGGCCCCGATTATGCTGCTGGCTCACCTTGACACGGTTCACAAAGAGCCAGTGAAGCACATCTGCCGGACTGAGAACGGAAACATCCTGATGTCCCCGCAGGGCATCGGCGGCGATGACCGGTGCGGCGTTTATGCGCTGACTGCCGTTTACGAACAGTCGCAGATCAAGCCGTGGCTCTTGTTCACCTGCGATGAGGAAATCGGAGGCGTTGGTGCGGAGGCGTTTTGCGCCAAACACAAAGCGGGCAAGACCCCGAAGGAACTGGATGAGATGAAGCTGCTCATCGAAATCGACCGTAAAGGCCGGAATGACGCGGTGTTCTATGACTGCGACAACCCGGAGTTTGAAAAGTACATAACCGAAAAGGGATTTGAGACCGAGTGGGGTTCGTTCAGCGATATTTCCTATGTCGCGCCGGAGCTGGGCGTGGCGGCGGTCAACCTCTCGTCCGGCTACTACAACGCGCATACGCAGCACGAATACATCAACCGCAAGCACCTGAACGCGACGGTGAAGAAGGTTCTCGAAATCGTGGCTGAGGCCGCGCTGCCCGGTTTCCCGAAGTACGAATACGTCGAAAGGAAGTTCTACCGCGGAGGCGGCGGTTTCGGCGGTTGGGGCGGCTATCGGTATTGGGACGATTGGGATTGCCGAAGGCTTGGGAGTGCGAAAGCCCCCGCCGAAGAAGATGACTTCGACGAGGGCGAAGTAGACATGGACAGCATTCCCGAGGACATCCGCGATGAGTATTTCGCTCTGCTGGACTTCTACAGCCCGGAGGAACTGGAAAGCATTAGAGCCGAGATGGGTGACGCCGGCATCTCTATGCTGTGCCAGTCCGAGTTCGGCGATGACTACTACGGAATGTTTGGAGAGGAGGCTGTTTCGCAATGACACGCGAGGAGTATTACAAGGCTTTGGCAGAGCGCCACAAGCAGGTCGATTGGAACAGTTTAGAAAGCATCCGGGCGTACAACGAGTTCGCTCGGATGCTCAGAAAACAGATGGACGAGGAGGATTGAGCCATGATGCACTGCAACCCTGACGGCTGTCCACACTGCCAGTACATTGGCGAGGGCGATAGCTGGTGTGATGAAATCCACGAGATTGTGCTTTCCGACTGGGAGCCGACCGAGTACTATATGGGGCCGGGCTGCCCCTATCTGGCCCAGCCCAGGCACAAGAAACGCCGCCGGAAGAAGAAAGGCCCGGACGCCGGCACGATTGTGAAGTACGCCATCCTGACCCTGCTCGGCATCTGGCTGTACCGCCTCGGCGCCGACTACGCCCTTCAGCAGCGCGGCTACTTCGCGGTGGGTGGCGAGGTCTTGGCTCTCCTGCTCCCCTACTTCTACTGGGCTGTGAGCCGCACGGTCAAGGACTTCGTTGCGGACGGGAAACGGAGGTGAGCGATGGTGACTGTCGAAAAGATTATCGCGGAGCTGAAGATCGGTGGGTATCTGGACGCCGCTGAGTACATCGAGCGGCAGTTCGCCACCATCAACCGCACCGCCGAGTTCGGCTACATGAAAGCGTTCATCATTGAGGGTTATTTTGAGAATGAAACGGAGCGGGAGCAGTTGCGGGCGCTCTGGACCGCGTATTGCTGTCACCACTGCCTTGACGTGGACACAGGTACTTATGACGCCGAGCTGATGGAACTGTGGCGAAAGCTGAATGAAGTCGGCAGCACGAAGTCGTGGGACAACAACTTCGATGTCTTCGACGATTTTATGTGCGGCCTGCTGGTCTGAAAGGAGAAGTTGAGATGAACGTCACGAGAGAAGAAAAGAAAGTTGAGGCCCTTGCGCGGATGAAGCTGTGGGGCATCTACGCGCCCATCATAAAGCAGTTCGAGAAAGAGGACCTTGTTTCGGAGAGCGCCCCTCCGCTGGGGGCTTGCTACTGGCTCGATGAGGCCCAGTGCAAGCGGGTGGCCGAGTTTGAGGAGCAGAACAATGCTTTGGTCTATCACGTCATCCACAGCTACACCAGCATCGGTGAGATGGAGAGCTACCTGTACGTCAGTGATTATCCTGAGGAGTGGCCGATGGACCGCGAGGACTTGTCCGCTGGGCAGCAGCTCGTCTATGTGTTCAATCACGATATGCCTGATTGTTCCGAGTTCGGCAGCATTGGCGTGGCGTTGACGCCCGCGGCGGGTCTGCGTCGGACGTGGTGAGAGGAGGTGGCCCGAGTGGAGAAGTGGTACGGCATTGTCCGCTGGTGCGCCGAGGACGTGATCGCCGCCGCAGAGCAGAACGGTGTTACGCTCACCGAAGCGCAGGCCGAGAAGTGGCTGGAAAAGAATGAGCGCTGGTTCAAGGAGATGCTCACTGAGTATGGCAACGAAGTGCTGGCCTCTGCCAGCAAGGAGAGCTTTGAGGAGGTGCGCGAGGTATGAAGAACGAATCCCGTGAGTTCGAGGTAGAGCTTGACCTGAAGGCGCGTGTGGCAACGCAGGACATTGATGACATCATGTGCGCGGCGCTGGAAGGCGGTATTACCGGCTGGTGTAGAGCGGCAAAGCCGGTCGGCAAGATGCTTGGTGAGTACGGCCATGAACAGATTGCGCGCGGTGGCTCCCTCATGCTCTATGATGCTGAGAGCAGCGATAAGTGGGAGCTGACGCTGGACAAGTTCCTGCGCGGGCTGGCTCTCGCCATTGAAAGTGGGGCATCTGTGACCATCGACGCTGAGAGCGGCTACATCGATACTTCAGACATAGACGCTGAGTGCGCCGACATGATTATCCAGTTCGCCTTGTTCGGCGATTTGGTGTTCGGGTGAGCGTGGAAAGGAGGAACCGTGAGTGGAAATCCGAATGATTACAAAAGCAGAGGCTGATGACATTATCGCCACCCGCGAGCCGCGCGGCCTGTTCTATCTGGACACTGGCAAGAGCTTCGTCGGCATTGACAACAGCACTGGCTATGCTTGGACGGAGGAGTTCGACACCCTGCCGAAGTGCAGAGCGTGGCTATTGCAGGAGCCGGACAGTGGCCCGGAGCCGCGTACATACGTCGTAACTGAGCTGTGCGCCAACTGCGAGCAGGAGGTTGAGATTCACGGCTGGGACACTGAGCGGGACGGCTATCAAGCGTTCTGCCCCTACTGCGGCGAGGTGCTCATGCTTTGCGATGAGTGCCAGCACAGCGAGCAGCGTCAGCCCTGCGACTTTGATGCGGACACTGGCTTGTGCCAGCACCGCAAGAGAAAGTTTTGAGGAGGTAAAGCAACATGGAAATTAAGCGTGGAGACATCTGGTACGTCGAAAGCAGTTATGCGGCTGTCGGGAGCGAGCAGCGCCCCGGTAGACCTGCCATCGTCGTGTCCAACAATAAGAACAACCAGCACAGCAGCACCGTGGAGATGGTCTACCTGACCACCCAGCCCAAGCACGACTTACCGACGCACGTCACCATCCGCAGCACAAACCGAGTGAGCACCGCAATCTGCGAGCAAATTACCACGGTTGCGGTTGAGCGCATCGGCAGTTACTGCGGACAGGCCACAGACGAGGAGATGGCTGCGATTGACCGCGCCATGCTCGTTTCTCTGGGCATCCAGTATGGCGATGCCGCAGAGGAAATCAGGGAGACCCCCGTCCCGGATTTCGATTCGCGGCTTGCAGAAGCCGAGGCCAAGTGTAAAGTCCTTCAGGAGCTGTACGATTCGCTCCTGAACAAGCTCATTCGAGCAGGATGATATGAGAAAAGGCGCGGGCCGCATAGCACGGCTCGCGCCTTTTTAGCACCTTGAGTATTTTTTCCGAAAAATTTTTGCCAAAACCTTGACTTTTGAGACTTAAAGTGCTATAATAAGAATGAAAAGAAAAAAGGAACCCCGACAGGAAAGGAGAGAAACAAGATGACTTGCGGGAAATGTAAACACTGTGTTCCGAACGACGTTTGCGACGGCGATTGCCTGTGCAAAGCGAAAGGCTTGGAGGTTTCGCAGGACGATGACATTCGATTCTACGGTGAGACCGATAACGCCCCCTGCGAGGCGTTCGAGATGGCGGGTTGATTTTATAGGCAAATCCAGCTAACAATCAACATGGAAGCTGTTTGACAATGTAAATGAAATTTTTGCTCCTCATCTTTATTTTAGTGATTTATCGCAAGATGATCCCGCCACACCAGAGTATGACTCTCCTACATCGAATTTTGAATATGAAATAGATAAATCTGGAACTGCGGAGATCACAGGATATATTACCAATGCTGAGAACCTGAAAATCCCATCGGAAATTGACGGTCACCCTGTAACTGCACTAAGCGATCTCAGCTTTACCAAGTGCACAAACCTAGTGAGCGTGGAAATTCCGGAAGGTATCAGGACTATTGGAGATTATGCGTTTAGTGAATGTAAAAACTTATCGAGCATAGCGATCCCTGATAGCGTAGTTAGTATCGGCGCTTATGCTTTTGAAGAATGCTCAAATCTAATGTTCATCGACCTGCCTGATGGTTTACAGGAAATCGGGGAGGGAGCATTTTCCGGATGTAGTGAATTGGCAACAGTGACAATTCCGGCGGGTGTAGAGAGAATAGAGAAGCTGACATTCAAAGGCTGCTCAAGCCTGTCAAATGTAATAATTCCTGACAGCGTTACTTATTTAGGGGAAAGCACATTTGAGGGTTGCATCAATTTACCATCTGTCGCACTTCCTAGCAGTATAATTGATATCGAAGGCTGTACATTTTTAGGGTGTACAAGTCTATCAGATATAATTATTCCAGACAATGTCACCTATATTGATAGCGGCGCATTTTCTGACTGCTCAAGTCTATCGAGCATAACGATACCTACCAACATAACACATATTGGTGATGGCGCGTTTCGTGGGTGCACCAGTCTTACAGATGTTCATATATCGGATTATGCTGGTGAATGGATGGGCATATATATATTCAGCGGTTGCTCCAACTTAAAAAAACTCCATATTGGTACTCCCAAAATTTATTTTGACCTATATTCACATCAAGCATTTGAGGGCTGTGAAAACTTATCTGTAATTTGTAATGGAATCCAATATACTTGGGATAGCGAAATGATTATGAGGGATTCCAATGGCAATGAATTGAGTTATGATTCTGAGTCAAATGAAGATATTCCATCTGAAACTATAGATGAAGAAGATTTGTGGGAGATATTTATGTCATAATAGTTTCGTAAGAAAACACCCAATCTGTTCACAGACTGTTTACTTTTTCTGGGTATTGACAAAGTTTTTCGCGTGAATTATACTGCAAATATCACAGAGACATTGATGTAAAGTAGTGTAGGTAAATGCTGCCATCGGCAGCGAAAAACAACGGACGTGGGCGTGCTCTTTGAGCCGCCCAAATTGGCAGGGTATGGGAAAGCGGTTGCTATACGCAATCCCGTTGAATGCCCGAAAGACGGAGATGGAATACGGCTCCAATTCTGTATTCCGATATAACATTGAATTATCGTGAACGGGTTTTGCGCGTCGGAGGTGGATAGCAACAACTATTCACCCAAGGCGTATTTCACGATAAGGAGGTGGTCGCTATGGTATATGTTCTTTTTTCGCACACCCTTTCGCACCGATACCATAGTCCCCAGCGACGCAATTTCCAACGCGCCACCTCCGGCGTCAAACCCAACTAAATTGTAATCTGTAATCCGAGGACCGAGCTTTGGCTATTTATGTGCCAAAGCAAAACCCGGATTATAGAGTCGAATTAGCAAAGCTGATAAACGGATACTTAGCCGAACGGGAATGGAGTCCCGCACGGCTGGCAAGAGAATCCGGCCAGTCTAAAGCGACTATCAGCAGAATTACAAATTACAAGAACGGAAACCCCAAATACCAGCCATCGTTGAGAACGATACAGGCTATCGCCTTGGCGCTGAAGCTCTCCCGCGAACAAAGGAAAGAACTGTTTGACACGGCTTTCCCGGAGTTCCGCGTATGGGAGGAGGCGGCGGAGCACGGCTATACTGTGGACGAAACCAACGATATTCTGTATGAGAAAGGTCTCCCATTACTGACAACTGAACGATAAACCGAAAGCCGACGCCCTATACAGCACAGGGGCGTCGGCTTTTTTTGCGCTCTTTTTAAGTGTTTCACGCATGAAACAACATTTGAAAGTTTCTTTGCTATGATAGGCACAACACAAGGCCGCGTGTTATGTACCTGTCAACCGATGGATGGCACATTGCGCCGTAAGAAAGGATTTAGCAATGAAACTGACTGATTTGATCATTTCCCCCAAGAGCCTTGGGGACAAGCTGTGGCTGGTGGATGTCTCTCCGGCCTACGAGTACAAGGATGGTAAGCGCACCGATACCATCCTCGGCTATCGCTACTCTGTCGCGCTGCCCGAAAAGGGCCTGGATAAAGTCGATGTACGCATTGACGGACAGCAGCAGGCAGAGGCTCCGAATGGCTATGTGGAAGTGCGCTTTGATGGACTGGAAGTGTTTATTTACTGGTCCAAGGGTGACTACCATGTGGGGGCAAAGGCAACCGGAATCCATATCGTGAATCCGAAGCCCTGACCCATTGGGCGGCGCTGGGGCGCAGACGGGGAACAGATATTTTTCCTAAAGAAAAATATCCCCCGGCGGCAGCGTCAGCGCCGCCCGCTTGCCATAAGGGTTAGTATTACCCTTATGGCAACCATGTAGCACGTAGCAATCACAAAGGAGCCTGACATGGAGAACAATACACAATCCCGCAAGTGGGCGCTGGTCATCAATAACCCATTGGAAGCCGGACTTGACCACGCTGCTATCCGGGAAATCCTATATCGCTTTTCTCCGGCCTATTTCTGCATGGCGGACGAGATAGCGACAACCGGAACCTATCACACGCATATTTTCCTGTTTTCTCCCTCGCCCATACGCTTTTCCACGGTCAAAAACCGTTTCTCCACGGCGCATATTGAGAAAGCATACGGGAGCGCAAAGGCAAACCGGGCCTACATTCTCAAAGAGGGGCATTGGGCCGATACCGATAAGGCGGAAACTTCGGTTTCCGGCACCTTTGAGGAATGGGGAGACCTCCCCGCCGAAAAGGAGGAAGAGGCCCCGGAAATGTTCAAGCTCATTCAAGACCTCCGGGCCGGAAAGTCCGTTATGGAAATCATCGAGGATAATCCAAAACTTGCTTTCCGTATTCGGGAGATCGAAACCCTCCGTCAAGCTATTTTGGAGGAAAAGTACAGCGCCGAAAACCGGGCGCTGGAAGTGACCTACCTCTACGGCGCAAGCGGAACGGGAAAAACACGGGGCATTTTCGAGAAGCATGACAGGAAAAGCATTTGCCGTATCACCGACTACGGCGGCAGGAACGGCGTCCGCTTCGACGCCTATCATTGTCAAGATGTACTGGTGCTGGAGGAATTTCATTCGCAAATCCCCATCAGCGCCATGCTCAATTATCTGGACATCTATCCGCTGACACTTCCCGCACGATACACCGACAGAATCGCTTGCTATACCAAAGTCTATATCACCAGCAATATCCCCTTAGAGGAACAGTACCGGGATATTCAGCGGTATCAGATGGAGACATGGCGGGCGTTCCTCCGGCGGGTGCAGAATGTCATTGAGTATCTGCCGGACGGCTCCACCGTCCAGCACAAGAAAGGGGGTTTTCCCTGTGACACAAAATGAAAAGTTTCAAATTCAGAGAAGAAATACACTCCGTAACCTGTGGCAGAAATTGAGCGGAACGCCGGATTTCCCCGTAAAGCTGGTGCTGGCTGCGCTGTACCTCATGGGTGCTGCGTATGTCTGCGTCAAGCAAGCGGCGTGGCGCACGCTGGCGGGCAATATCCCTCTGCTCTCTCCGCTGCTCAAAGCCGCGATGGAACACGCCTTGCTTGCCTATCTGCTGGCGGGCGCTGCGGTGTTGCCGGTGCTCCTGCTCTATCCCTTTGGCAGACGGGCCGCGAAGGACCAACTCCAATGCATCGGGTTGGTAAACCACGCGGGAATGCCGCCCGACCTGCTCCGCAAGCGCCGCGACAAAGACAATCCCCGCGTTACGGTGTGGGAGTTCCGCAATCAAAGCATCCCTCTGCAAGAGTGGGACAAGAAACGCCTTGCCATTGAAACCGCATTGGGAATCACCATTGTCAAGCTAACCTACGCCAAGGGCAAGAGCCGTGTGCTGGTGTATGCTGTCTCTGCCGGAGACGATTTGCCGGAAGTGCTGGAATGGAAAGACAGTTATCTTTCCCCTAAGAGCTTTGTGCTGGTGCTGGGGGAAAGCTATACCGGCCCTGTGACGGTCAACCTCGCGCACATTCCGCATATCCTCTTGGGCGGCTCCACGGGCAGCGGAAAAAGCGTCCTGCTGAAACTACTGCTTATGCAGGCCCTCCACAAGGGCGCGGAGGTCTACATTGCCGACTTCAAGGGCGGCGTGGATTTTCCCAAGGTCTGGCACGAGAAATGCCGGATGTGCTTCACGGAGGAAAATTTGCGCTATACCCTCGATCAACTTGTAGCGGTGCTGGAATACCGCAAGAACGCGTTTAAGGCGCTGGGCTGTCCAAACATTGACGCCTACAACGAGACTACGGAGCAGCCGCTCCCACGGCTCATATTCGCTTGTGACGAGGTGGCGGAGATGTTGGACAAGACCGGAGCCGACAACGAGCGGAAGAAGCTGCTGGCGCAAATTGAAAACAAGCTGTCCACTATCGCACGGCAGGGACGGGCGTTCGGCATACACCTTATTCTTGCCACGCAGAGGCCGGATGCGACCATTATCCCCGGTCAGATACGCAACAACATGGACTTCCGTGTTTGCGGTAGGGCAGACAGTGTGCTTTCGCAAATCATTCTCGACAACACCAGCGCCGCCGAACAGATACCCAAGGACGCGCGGGGCCGTTTCATCACTGGGGATGGCACGGTGTTTCAAGGCTACCTGTTTGACGAACAAATACTCTGAATAGCAAGAATATTGGACAAGACGATTTGAATAATTTGATTTTGAAAGTAGAGAAAATTATGAAATCAACAAAAAACGCCTATTTAGCAATATATCGCAATAAGAAGGTGGTGGGCACCTATGGCAACGGCATATCATACAGAAGCCCACGAAAGGCGTTACCAGAACAGGACAATCCTGATTGAAAACGCAACGCCTGTTTATCGTTGGGAAGAACGAGAGACTGTCAAAAAAGCCATTGAAGAACGGCTTTATGATATTTTCTGTAAATATGCGTCAAGTTAAAGCTTGAGTTGTTGGAGCTGCTCCCTTATAATTAAGGTGTTAGCAGCTCCGCTTCTTTTTGCGAAGAAGGGAGCAACAAGTGAACCTAATCGACGCAATTTATACACGGCAATCGGTTGACCGGATCGACAGCATATCCGTGGAAAGCCAGGTCGAATTTTGCAAAAGGGAAGTGATAGGGGAAAATATCAAGGTTTATACCGATAAAGGATATAGCGGGAAAAATACAGACCGTCCGGCGTTCCAAGAAATGATGACAGACATTGAAGCTGGAAAAATAAGAAGAGTCATTGTCTATCGTCTGGACCGTATCAGTCGCTCCGTGCTGGACTTTGCAAGTGTTATTGATGTATTTCAAAAGCATAGTGTCGATTTTGTCAGCACAATGGAAAAGTTCGATACAGGAACGCCGATTGGAAAGGCCATGCTAATGATCGTGATGATCTTCGCACAGTTGGAACGAGAGACCATCCAGCAGCGAGTGATTGACGCATACAGTTCACGCAGCAAGCGCGGCTTTTATATGGGTGGCAAAGTCCCGTATGGCTTTCAGCTAAAAGAAACTGTAATAGATGGGATACGGACAAAGATGTATGAACCAATCCCAGAGGAAGCAGAAATCGTTCAAACTATGTTTCGTATGTACGCTGAACCACAGACTTCTTTTGGCGATATTGTGCGCTATCTGGATGAACAGCAAGTTAAAAAAAGAGATGGAGAGCCGTTTTCTCGCAGCCGAATCCGTGATGTAGTAGTAAATCCTGTTTATGTTCGTGCAGACTATCGTTTGTATGAGTTTTACAAAGCGCAGGGAACCTTAATTGCTAATCAGCCGGAAGATTTTATCGGGACAAATGGAGCCTATCTGTATTCTGGAAATGAGGGAAAGCGAAAGACCGTTTCATTACAGGGACACACATTGGTACTGGCCCCACACGAGGGACTTGTCAGTTCGGACATCTGGATCAAGTGCCGCAGCAAGTGTCTAAAGAATGCTTGCGTGGCAAAGCCTGTCAAAGCAAAGGCAACTTGGCTGGCTGGGAAAATCAAGTGTGCGCATTGTGGGTATAGCCTTTCTGCAAAGGTTTATCACTGCAAAACGAAAGAGGACAACCGCTATTATCTTTGTAACAACAAGTATAATACTGGTGGGTGCAATTTCGGTTCTTTGGATGCTGATATTGTTGACGAAATCGTATTCGAGGAAATGCAGAAAAAACTTGCTGAGTTTAATACTCTAAGTAAGCAGAAGCAGGAGAGTTGTGACCTCCAAACCATCAAGCTAAAAACCAGCATTGAAAAGATTGACCAAGAAATCGGCGCTTTGCTGGACAAGATACCCATGGCAAACGGAACAGTCATGGACTATATCAATAACCGCATTGCTGATTTGGATGCCAAAAAGAAAGAGTTGTACGCAGAAATCGTACAGCTTAGTGACAACAACGGATATAGTCTTGATGAAATAACAGATTATCTGACACATTGGGAAGAAATATCAATGGCAGACAAATTAACCGTTGTAGACAGCTTGGTGGAAAGTATTTACGCTTCACAAGATAAAATCAAAATAAACTGGAAAATTTAACTCGCAAATCCATTCGCCTTTGTTTGTAATGGTTCGCCGAAGCGCTGGAAGTGCACGATCTCGCGCGCCCGCAGGAACTTGATGACGTCGTTGACGTCGGGATCGTCGGAAAGGCGCAGGATGTTATCGTAGGTCACGCGCGCCTTCTGCTCGGCGGCGAGGTCCTCGGTGAGGTCGGCGATGGTATCGCCCGTGACCTGCATCGTCGCCGCCGACCACGGATAGCCGGAGGCGAACTGCGGGAACACGCCGGTCGTGTGGTCGACGAAATAGGTATCGAAGCCGGCCTCCTTGATCTGATCTACCGTGAGGTTTCGCGTGAGCTGGTGGACGATGGTGCCGACCATCTCAAGATGCCCCAGCTCCTCTGTGCCGATATCGGTCAGCAGGCCCTTGAGCTCGGGGTAGGGCATTGAGTAGCGCTGGCTCAGATACCGCAGCGAAGCGCCGAGCTCGCCGTCCGGGCCGCCGTACTGGCTGATGATCGCCGCGGCGAGCTTCGGGTTGGGGTTGGCGATCTTCACCGGATACTGCAATTTCTTTTCATAAACAAACATCAGTCGTTCCCTCCCAGATCCCACGGCCACGGATTATCGAGCCACTTATAGCTGCCCGGCGTCAGGTCGGTCTGAAGCAGCGGGCCGTACTTCTCCTGATACTTCTCCCGTCCCTCGCGCGCGAGCTTGATATACGACCAGTAGAGCGCCAGCACCTCCTGATCGTCGCGGTGCGTGGTGAGGTACAATCCCAGCTCGTCGATGGCGAAGTCAAGCGCCATCAGCTCGCTGAGCGCCGTGTTGGCGGCGGGGAAGCGGTTCTCCATGTCGGCGTGGAAGGGCAGGTTCAAGCCGGGGAACAGCGTGCCGGCCTGCAGGGCGTCCTGCTGGGAATAGCGTGCGGGGTTGTCGCACTGCACGGGAACATAGGGAAAGGCCAGCGGCGCACAGCTGCCCGGCAGACGGCCCTCCGTCGTACCGCAGATCTTCACCGCCGTATCGTTCTTTTCCAAATGGGTCTCCTCCTTCTTGGCATTGAGCATTGCGCTCATACCAGTATACGCCGCGGCAAAAAAGAGGAAACAGGGCTTTTCTTTCCGCCCGATGTCTGCTACAATATGTCCATGGAAGAATAGAAAAAAGTCCCCGCGCATAGCGTTGCACGGGGTGAGGAAATTGATCGTTCTTCTGCGTAAAAAAATTTTGGTGCTCGCAGCGCTGCTCCTTTTCGGTGTGCTCCTGCTGTGTGAAACATTCGTGCGAGGTGCGCTGCCTGTCTTTCGCCCATCTGGCGTGCCGGAGCGGTCGGTGATCGTCATTGACGCGGGACACGGCGGGGAGGACGGCGGCGCCGTTGCGGCGGACGGCACGGTGGAAAGCGGCATCAATCTTGCCATCGCACAGGATCTTGACGCGCTGCTGCGCTTTCTTGGCTGTGAGACAAGGATGACCCGCACGGAGGATGCCGCCATCTATTCCGACGGCGCGAGAACACTGCGGGAGAAGAAGGCCTCCGACCTTAAAAACCGTGTTGCGCTGGTGAATGAAACGCCGAACGCCGTGCTTTTGAGCATCCACCAGAACAGCCTTCCGGCCTCGCGGCGCGTCCACGGCGCGCAGGCGTTCCACGCCCGCACGGAGGGCAGCGAGGCGCTCGCCGAGAGCGTACAGGTCGCGCTCAACGCGGCGGTGAACCCGGGAAATGAGAAAAGCCGGAAGGTCATTGACAAAAGCGTTTATCTGATGAAAAACATCAGCTGTCCCGCGGTGCTGGTCGAGTGCGGCTTTCTCTCCAACGCGGAGGAGGCCGCAAGGCTCTGCGAGACGGACTATCAGCGCAAGCTGGCTGTGACCGTCGCCGCCGGCTTTCTCGCGGGACTCGCCGGTGGGCAAGCGGCAGCATAAGAAACAGAAAAGGGGAGACCCCATGAAGGCAAAAACCGTATTTTACTGCACCGAGTGCGGCAACGAGACCGCAAAGTGGGCGGGGCGCTGCCCTGCCTGCGGCGCATGGAATTCCATCGTGGAGCAGGCCGCGCCGAAGGCGTCGGCGGCAGGGAAGGGGCGCACCAAGGCGCTCGCGCGCAGCAAGGCGCATCCGATCGCCGAGCTGCAGACCGAGCAGGAGCTGCGCTTTTCGACCGGCATGGGCGAGCTGGACCGTGTGCTCGGCGGGGGAGCCGTCAAGGGCTCGCTGGTGCTCGTCGGCGGCGCACCGGGCATCGGCAAATCGACGCTGATGCTGCAGATCTGCAGTCAGCTCTGCCGCTTTGCCAAGGTCCTGTATGTATCCGGCGAGGAATCGCCGCACCAGCTCAAGATGCGCGCCGAGCGGCTCAAGGTCGCGAGCGGGAACCTTTATGTGCTCTCGGAGACCTGTCTCGGCGATGTGCTCGAATGTGTCAGCGAGGAAGCGCCGGACATTCTGATCGTGGACTCCATCCAGACGCTCTACAACGAGGAGCTGGATTCACCCGCCGGCAGCGTTAGTCAGGTCAAGGACTGCACGATGACGCTCATGCAGCTCGCCAAGGGGCAGGGCATCACGGTGTTTGTGATCGGTCACGTCAACAAGGAGGGCTCCATTGCCGGTCCCAAGGTGCTCGAGCACATGGTGGACTGCGTGCTCTATTTCGAGGGCGACCAGCACATGACCTACCGCATCCTCCGCGCGGCGAAGAACCGCTTCGGCGCGACGAATGAGATCGGCGTCTTCGAGATGGAAAACGATGGTCTCATTGAGGTCGAAAATCCCTCGGAAATGCTGCTCTCCGGCCGTCCTGCCGACGCGCCGGGGACCTGCGTGACCTGTGTGATGGAGGGCGCGCGGCCCGTGCTCGCGGAGATCCAAGCGCTGCTGGCAAGCTCATCGTATCCGACGCCGCGGCGCACGAGCAACGGCTTTGACTACAACCGCGCGGCGATGCTGCTGGCGGTGCTGGAAAAGCGCGGGCAGCTCAAGGTGTCGCAGTGCGACGCGTATCTGAACATCATCGGCGGCCTGACGCTGGACGA